>PJTY01000070.1_pt1 | contig 93002 bp, 71 predicted proteins | sample 1512121 | NCBI WGS metagenome assembly PJTY01 (sample SAMN08177680, study PRJNA422409) | Soil metagenome, whole genome shotgun sequencing project. | isolation source: Soil enriched (2) on filter paper: alkali lignin treatment | place: USA: Madison | collected 2015-01-15 | reverse complement strand
CCATGATGTCAATTGATTAAAGTGATAACTAAAATCCTCGCGGAAGAATTTAAAGGGTTTCCATAGGATCTCCTGCAGCCAGCAGCAACAGTAGATGGCCAGCAGTGCGGCCAGCACGGCAAAGAGCAGTACCGACAGCACACCGATATCCAGTATACCAGTCGTCGGATCCAAAGCTTGCAGCAGGATCCCAGCAGCGATAAAAAAGACCAGCAGACAGGCAACGACGATGCCGAGCAGCTGCTTTGTGCTTAAAGGCCAGGCCATATCCTCGATAGGCCAGGCGGTTTGTTTTTGTAGTGTGTCCATAAAATTATTTTAAAAAAGCCACGGCAACTGCGGGTGCAGCCGCCGTAGCATGTCCATCCGTCTTAACCCAGCGTCAGTTCACCCATGTAATAGCTTGTCGAGGTCTTCACCCCATCGCGGTGTCCGGTAAACACCCATCCCGCGAGCGTGTCTCCCGCATAAACCTGCGGAAAAGTTAAGGTCAGCGACTCATCGTCGCGGGTTGCCGATTCCATTAAGTTGAAGTACTTCTTGTCCTTATTGTAGGTGAGCAGAATCACCGAGTCGTCGTTGTAGCCCATAAGGTCACTGGAGGACTTGATCCAAGTCAGACTAATCTGCTGCGGCGCACTTTCTGTCCATTCAGGGACCAGAAGATTAGGCAGCGCTCCCCTACTGACACGCACCTTGCTATAGTCGATCTCAAAATCAGGATACACACCTGTGACTGCAAATTTGAGCACATCACGCAACGCCTGATTGTAGCCTGTTGATTTCGTCTGCTGCACATCCGAATATCCGAGATTCAGCAGATCCTTGAGCGGTGCCAGAAAGGCTGTCGCCAGCGCAAATTTTTCGCGTTGTGCCTGCTGTTTCAGAGAAGCCGGCTTATTGGATGGCCTTGCCATCGAGCGCACATAGCTCACTGAGCGCCAGTGACTTCCTACAACGTTACCCACTTTACCGCTATACGACCCATGGATTCCTTTTAAAAATGTTGCCATAATTACTTGTTTTTTAAAATGTTATTACTGAGTCCGCATGCAGGACAATTCTGATATCGGAAGCTAAACTACCGCCGTTGCCAGCCGATTCAAATTAATGGGACAAAAGGGGACAATTCGGGATAAGATGGGATAACAAATGGGATAGTTGTGTGAGCGTTGCATCGGGAGTTTGTCGGGGAATGTTGCAGCAGGCTCCGAGTCTGCTTCGGGTCTCGTTCGGGAACGCTATGACTGTTGTTCGGCTGCGCTTCGACTGGGCTTCGAGTACATCCCGAAGGCCAGTCGAAGCCTACCCGAAGGATTGCCGAATCAATCCCGAAGCAGGGCCGAAGGCGTCCCGAAGGCCAGCCGAAGCCGTGTCGAAGAGCACCCGAAGGTGTCAGACGAGAATTAGCCGAGGCCGCCACGTTCGCGATACTTGCGTTTTTTTAACAGCGATTCGATGTCATGCCGTCGATGGTAGTGTTTTCCCCCGATGATAATGGGATCCAGCCACTTGCGTTCTATCCAGCGGTAGTAGGTGCTGTGCACGATTCCGAACAGCGACTGTACCTCCTTGGATGTCAGCAGATCCTCGGGATGAAGATCTTCGCGGGTAGCAGCCGGATGTCCTTTCAGTATTCTTTCCAATAACATTTTAATAGCTTCAATGAGGAGCAATAATCGGTCAAATCTTTTCATCATACGTTAACATTAATTACTAAAACCGTATCGATTATTTCACTGCAACTGTGCCGCGGAGATCAGCAGCGGTTCTTTTTCCGGTACTTTTCCATTTTTTCCATAAAGTCTTTGCGGTAGGTTTTTCCTATCGGAACCATCATGTTAACTCCCTTGATTTGGATATGCTCGGCGGAATAATTTTCTACGTAGGCCATATTGACCACAAAGCTGCGGTGCACACGTACAAACTGGTCCTGGTCCAGCAGTTCTTCCAGCTGTTCCATTCTTATATTTCCATGTTTGGTAAAATACATTTTACCTTCTCCGCGGCTGGGATTATCTTTATAGAAACACATTGTTTTATCATTAATTTCGGCAAACATCAATCGCTCAGTATTTATCTGGATATGATAGCCCGCAGACTTTGAGGCCCTTATATCCAGAATTTTATCATTCATTTCGACCGAGTGTTCGGAAATGTCGATCTGTTGCTTTACATTTTCGATCACCTGCCTAAACATCTCCCTTCCCACCGTCTTTTTAATGAATGCCGACTGATATGGCGAGGTCTGATAGGCATATTCGGGATGATTGGAGCACACGATGACCTTTGGAATCACCTTGAGCGCTTCCAGCAGCTCCACACCGTTCATCGGCTGCATTTCCATATCCAGTATCAGTATATCAATCTCCTGCTGTTCGAGCAGGTTAAAGGCCTGTACCGGATCAGATAAACTGAAAACGATTTTGAGGCTCGGGTCTTCAGCTATATAATGCTGGATGATATTCAGCTCTTCAAGACGATCATCCACGATACCAATACGATATGTTATGTCAGTGTTCATCTCCATCCAGTTTTTGCTGTATAAATCTTACCAGAAACATATCGCCGGATTCCTCCACCTCAATGAAGGCTTTATTTTCATCACGTGACAGGCGTTCCCGCAGGTTACTTAGCCCAAATTTAGATGATTTCATATTGTCGCGCGCCACCGGATTGAATCTATTGCGGCATTCGAACCACAGCCCATGCCTGTCCAGTCTGAGATCGACTTTTAATGCATCCTCATGGTTAAAAACCGTGTATTTGACGGCGTTTTCAAGGATGGTCACGAGCGACATCGGAACGATTCTGAGCGGGTATTTTTGCATATCAGCCTCCACCCTTATTTCAACCCTCGTGTCGTCATGTTGCCATTGCAGCATATCTATTAAGTCAATAAAATAACTGTACTCCATACTGAGCGGCACGGACTGCATCTTGGCAACATCCTGATCCAGGACATACCGCAACACTTGATTGAGTTTGATCAACATCTCAGGACTTTTTTGTCCTTCGCCCACGATGGACCGCCCCATTCCCGTTGACACGATACTTTCTACAAAATGAGGGTATATGTCGCGCAAAGACAACTGAAAACGCAAATTGTCAACCTCTTTCATCACTTTGGTCCGTTCATCCTCCAATAGATCCTCTTTACTTTTGCGCTTGCGGAGAAGCGCATTTCCAACGGTAGCAATCAATACTGTGGAAAAGCCCGAATTGATCCTTAGGTCAAACTGCAGCGCACTGAATTCGGCTCCCGGTTTGAACAGAATTATTCCGGCTTTAGGAAACAGCTCATATATCATTGTCTTGCAGAGCGGTTTGACAGTCAGCAAGATGCCCATAAAAAGGGCTATCGCTAAAAGTTTGTAGGCGAAAAAAGCACTGAAAGCCAGTTTTAAGTTGAAATCCAGCACCAAAAAATATAGCGAGAACAGCAACATAACGCCGACGATTTGCATTATATTCAACAAACGGTTGTATTTGATTAAATTCCCCACAATCAAGATGATCACCGCGGCGATAATGACGAACAACGCTGGATAATTGTTAAAATACTTCCTCATAATTGGTCTTAGGCTGTATTTGAAAAGAGAAAGTTAATAAAAATTATTTATTAACACAATTATAATCATTAATAACAAAAATATTATAATCCCTACGATCCAATAAGAATAGTTTGGTTTCCAGTTTAAACAGGGAAACATGCCGGATATCGACCTTTCCGGGCGGCGGTGCCATTGCTGTACGCAGACACAGCATTCCGTTGTGATGAAGATACACCCAGCAGGCCCAGTCTGTCCATTGCTGATTTAACCTATCCGATAGTTGTGCAAACAGCAACTGCATACAGTCCCGGATATAAACGTGCCTTGCTACTTCTGGATCAGGGCATATCGGTGGCTGCAGCGAGATACGCACAAGGTCATCCGAAAGCTGGTCAAAGACCGGATAGACCGGCACCTGCAGCACATGCGAGATAAAGCCTATTCCCTGCCGTACGGACAATGTTGACTCAAAAAAGGATACAGGCAGCAAAGTGCTTTCAGCATCCGCAGTCCCGAGATTGCCATCCGCAAATACCAAAATATGTCTGCCGGCGCGCAACGAGCTCCGGATCTGGAGTATCACGCGCTGATCCTCCGCAAAGAGGAAATTGAACTGGCGGTCGGTCTGACCGAACAGTGTCCTATGCCTGTTTAAGCTTGTCTCGTATTTCCAGTACACCTTTTTACTGATCAAAATATCGAAATCCAACCCCGCATCGGCTAAAAAAAGCGGGAGCAGTTCATGCTGTCCCAAGTGGAAAACGGCCAGTATCCCTGCAGGCATATTCGGCTGCAGACCCAGAATCTCAGCTGTATAGTCGGCTGGGTTGCGAGCACTATGATACTTTTTATATGTCAAAAATAGGTATCGGTGATCCTCCCAAGGTATCGAGGGGACAAAATGATGCAGATTTGCGCTGAAGAACGCAAAGTCCATGTCGTTGTTGTTCATAATAGAGTTTTTGAAAATTGATTAAGAGCAATCCCCGGCAACAATGCCGGGGATTGAAACAAGAAGTTGCAGTTTGTTAAAAGGTCCAGATTTCACATTTGTCGACCTCCGTCTCTCCTATTGCCGAAAGGAGGGCGACAAAGTCTGCCAATCTTACGACTTGCAGCGAGGTGTTATCCAGGACCAACATATTTGTCGATACTATTTCAGTCATTGTTTACAATTTTGTAATTCTAAAAATCCAAAAATCGCAGGGTTGGAAATCCCAGACTCTTGTCGACAGAGCTTACTGAATCAGTACTGCGAATATCATATCGAATTTCAAAAAAAACCTAATTAGAGCGTATACGACCTAGATTTGCGTGAACGTCGGCATTTTGCGCCATTTCCTGCCGTCTGCGCCTTTAGCATCTGTCGTTCGCGCCAAAATCCGGCTGTCTACGGTTAAATTCTTCCGATCAGCATCCCAATTTCGATCTTGCTGTTTTAACCAAAAATTTAGACCATGGAAAAAAGCCTATTTTTTGCACTGGAGGAGCAGTTCACTCCGGCCAGCGGCCAACCCGCGCTACGGCACCTTCTGGGCGTACAGCTCATGCCGGCGGCGACAGCATCCTACTATCAAAATGAAACCGGAGACGAAGCTCTATTGCAAGAGTTTGATGGCTATCTCAGCTACCTCACCTCCTTGCACGTATACCATCAGGAACGCATTCGCATCCCGCTCCGTGTCGGACGGAGCGACCTGCATGCCTTTTACGTGCTCCAATCAACAGGGTCCATCCTGCTGCTCCACGACCAACAAACATTTGAGCTCCGTACCAAGAGGGGATGCTATTTCTATCTCCCCCAAGGAGACTATATTCTGGAATTTCCGGCGGGCCGAAGCCAGTTGTTCAATTTTTACTTTCGCGGCAAGATGTTCCGCCACCATCACGAGCGCCATTTTCATTTTCTACACGATCTGGTGGAGGCATTCCGTAGGGGTGGTACGGCGCCCATACAAAGTATCGATTTCCGGATCGGACCACGTACACGGGTGCTGATCGGACAGCTGCTTGAGCGGGTACGGTACATCGACCTTGAAATGGAACTGCTTATCTGCCTCGAGATTCTTGCCTTGCTCAAGATCAGTAAGGAAAAGATTTTTGAAGAATACGAAAAGGTATACGATGGCAGTATCCTTGCGCTCCGGATACATGAAGAAATCCGGCGGCGCGTTGCTGCCGTAGGTCATGAATTCAGAATCGAGGAGCTACCGCAGCTCTTCAAGAAGAGTCCACAATACCTCGGGAAGGTGTTCAAGGCGGTCTTTGGGCATTCGTTGAGCCAATGCCGCAAAGAGTTGCTGACCGAACTGGCGCGGGACCATCTGCTCAAGCTAGGCTGCAGCACCCAGGCCGCATATGCCTGTGGATTTAACAGTGTGCAGCAGTTCAGCAATTTTTTTAAAGATGCCGCAGGAATGAGGCCATCTGAGTATCTATCCGCAATGTACCGCGAGTAGGTTTTGTTTTTGATAACAGGGCAGTTTCTGTCCTGACACCTGCCGGCTCTGCTTCTGGACTAATTTTGCTTAAACAGTTTGTAAGTAAAAAGACCATAGTATGAGCAGCACCACGAAGCATAACATCCAGCAGAGCATCCGCATCTTTCTGATGCTGTTTTGGCTATATGTAGCCATCGACAAGGCCCTCGCGCTGGAAGCCTTTCAGCAGGCGCTGCAAAGGCAGCCACTTCCTTCGGTACTTGTGGCTGTGCTTTACTGGGGTCTGCCCCTTGTGGAACTGCTCATCGGCCTGTTGTTTATCGGCCGTTATAGGCAACAGGCCTATCTGCTTTCAGCCATTTTACTGTTTTTGTTCAGCGTTTATATTGCTTTAGGGCTGGCAGGTTTCTATCCGAAACGGCCCTGCGGCTGTGCCTCGGTATTCAGTCTCCTCTCCTGGTCCTGGCATCTGGTTGTCAATCTCATTCTGTTGAGCCTGTCCATACTGGGCTGGTACTTGACTGGCCCAACCGGCCCCATGGCGGGAAAGCGTCATCAGGGAGAACGCAACCTAGCTATCCTCCTTTCTATACCGATTAGGGTGCCGCTCTACCACGTTATCCTTGTGGTCAGAAAGCGATTTCCCGAGAAATTCGCTGTGTTCCCGGCCGCGGCCGGTAGGACTATAAATTATGATACGGGCGCAGCACCCCGTAAAATGTGCCGTCGAGGCAGCAAGGATCAAGACACCTCGGTAAAGCAAAGTCCTGATCGTCCTAGTCACACAAAGTTTTTTGAGGTAAACTTTTTTTGATCAAGCGCAGCAACACAAAGAATAGCTTGCGTAAAATAAAAGGCCATAACATGACAACGTTAGCAATCTTAAAGAAAAATGCAATGGCTCTTGTAGCCGGATTAGCAATTATTGGTTTCAGTTCATTTAAGCTAGCGAAAGCTGATACCTATTGGTTCGAGGTTGACGCGAGCGGTAACATTACCAATCATATTTCAGGACCAGGCTCAACCTGTCCTGACACTGACAAACCACAAGTATGTGCGATAGAATTGGAGGAAAGCTATGTAGACCTCAGTGGTCCACAACCGCAAGCCACTGTAAGTAACCTGAATCAAACACAGGTACAGAACCCCTCGGGGATTCCATTTGAGCAAACTCGCAGCAGAGATATGGATTAAGCCCTTTCGGTAGATTGTTTCTGAAAGAAAGACGGGGGATCAACAAAGCGATCCCCTGTTTTTTATCTTTCATTCTGCGAATAATGACCAAGCGAAATCGCTTCATCTGGAATAGGAAAAGTAAACCGCTTGTCCTTTGGCGGTAACATATAGGTCTTTCCTTCCAATTGTCTTGAAAGCGTTATTCCATGGTTTTCAACCGCGTTTAACCTACGGATGTCTGACCATCTCGTCCCTCTAAATACCAACTCTTTCCTCCGTTCTGCTAAGGTCAATGTCAATAGATCATCGAGATCATGCGGCAGCGATGAAGCATCAAAAGTTCCTTTTTCGTAACGTTTTTCCATTAGCGCCGCAAGCATCGCTCTTGCTCCAGTTAAATTTCCTGTCCTTAAGGCACACTCTGCCCAAATCAGGTATAGTTCATCCCGTGCAATCCCAGAAAAAAAGATCGTAGGAGCATTATAATACATGCCCTTATAACGGCACAGGCTATCCTTATCAAAATAGAAAAACAGCTTTTTCCTAAGGTCAGTATCTTTATAAGACTGATAAAGCTCTTTGTTTATCTGCGCTCTAGTAGGCCCCAATATCTGGGCTGAAAAAACATTATGAAAAACAACCTCTTTGTTCAATACGTCAAAAGGCATCTCTCTGGCAGGATCCATATCGTTGTAATCCAGCAATGTGTTATCAATGCGCATCGCTCTATCTACAGCTTCCAAAGCATTTGCATAATTTCCTTGCAGAAGATTGCATTTCGCTTTCAGTGAAAAAGCAGCCTGTTTATTCGGTCGCGTCGCCACTGAACTTGTTTCCGGAAGCAAGGCGATAGACTCTTCCACATCATGCAGAATCTGTTCGTAGGTTTCATGAATGGTTTTTCTTTCTTCTGCAGGTTCATTAATATCGGTAGTCAACCGAATCGGCAGGCCATATTTATTTGTATTTGCGTCCTCGTCATAGGGTGGGCAAAATACCTGCGCCAACTGATAGAAAGCCCAGGCCCTAAAAAATAGTGCCGCGCCTTTCACGGTCCGATAGTCCTGATCGTCTGGAAAATTCCCCTCATCAAGCTTCTCCAAAACGAGGTTGGCTGTATAAATTTGTAAATAAGGCGTATTCCAGCAAGACGTCTTTTCACCCTCAAAGATATCTTGTGCCCAGATGTAAGTGTTGCGCTCCTGCGCATTACTTAAGGTTTTCCAACGGTCATCCGACAAGAAATAATCATCCGCTGCCGCTTCACCGAGGTTGGCGACCGTATGCATATTCATGGTTGTATTGTCCAAGAGTGCCTGCAAGTCTTTGATCCGTTGTGGCACTACCAAGCTTTTGTCTGGTTTAATATCTAAGTAATCACGGTAACAACTGCTATTGACCAATAACAGTGTCGACAGTGCTATATATCTTAATTTCATGGTTATCTATTTAAAATTCATATTTAATCCAACTGAGAATGACCGCGAGGGCAAGATCGAAGCCAAAGGATACTCGGGATCGAGGTTTACTTTTGACCTTTTCCAGATGATTCCAAGATCATTGGCATAAAAATACACCCGAATATGACCGATACCTTTTATATTCATCTTCTTAAAATCATAAGAAAGAGAAATGTCTTTTAAGCGTATATGATCTGCCCGCTCCACCAATATCTCAGACCCCATATAGTATTGGTCCCTATTGGCCACCGTTTTGGTTGGAGCTGACGGCACGTTGGTCCAGCGTTCATCGCCCGGTTGTTGCCAGCGAGCAGCAGCATCACGATGAGCTACGCCACTACTGGCAAATGCCACATAATCAATCGAGTTCCTACGGTAATAATAATTGCTCTTCCATAATATATTGGCACTGAAACTCCATCCGTTCCACGTCCATGTGTTGCGGATAGAACCGTATATCGGCGGCACGCTGAGGCCATGGTAAACCAGATCCTCGACTCTCATTTTGTTTATCACCTCTGCATATCTATCAATTACGAGATTTTCATCCATCATTGCCAGTGGACTTCCGGTATTAGCATCCAGACCATACCAAGGAAAACTATAGATGCCATCCAAGGATCGGCCCTCCATTGGCGGATTAAAATTGGTTCCGTTTAGGTAAGCATTTAAAGAATAAGACTGTCCTGTCAGGTATTTAGTCACCTTGTTTTTATTCATATTCATCAAGATATTAGTCTCTAACATACTCTGGCCTATCGGGTTCCGAAGATTTAATGTGACATCTATTCCATTGCCATTAATATGCGCGTAGTTGACATAATAGTTACTATTGAGCACCATGGAGTTGTATCCTGTCGTGGGATCTAACGGTGGCGTCAAGGCCAGGACATCTTTACTGCTTTTCCGATAATATTCCAAAGTACCACTTACCCTATGAGAGCGTTGTCCTATTTCCAGTGCCGCGTTAAATATTTCAACGCGTTCCCAGCGCAGCTGTGGATTTGGATAGGTCCGAATCTGCGCATTCGGCAGTCCCGTCAGCAGGTCTGTATTATATGAAGCTATGGGATATGCGGATGCCTGTTTATTCACATTTCCATTGATACCATAGGTGAACCGCCAGCGGATCAGCGGTAATTGAAACGGTTGAAAGAAGGGCTCTTCATCCATTCGCCAAGACAAGCCTGCCGACCACAGTGGAGTACCTTTTTGATTGGTCTTTACACCAAAAAGATTTGACGCATCCCAGCGTACACTTCCGGAAACATTGTACCTGCGACGAAAAGAATAATTTGCATTGGCAAAGTACGACACGTAACGATCCACTTCATCCGAAATGCCATTTGCGGGGGCTGTGATTTGAGCTGTTCCCGATGGGTTGGTTTTGTAACGTGTCAAATAATCCAGTCGTCCCTGGGAAATATATACATCTTCGTCAAATCCATACAGTTCGTCGGTGCCACCGAGTCTACGGAACTGACGCAGCTCATGTCCTGCCAGTGCAACCAAGTCATGATCGCCCCAACTCTTATTCATATTGATCTGCAATCGAGCAGTATGGCTAATATCTTCGTCTCTATCATTACGTAAGATTCCACCATTTGGAAATATTTGCGTACCGTCGACCTGTGTAAAACGATTGACCAAGTTGCGAACATAGTAGCTGTCTGGCCTGCGAAGCAATCTGTTTTTGTTCTGATCATTGAGATATTGATAACTTACCGCCGCAGTTAAAAATCCGGTCAATCTATAAGTCAATATAGGGTTGACACGGATTTGCATCTCACTGCCTTTGCGATCATACTGATCCCTTTCCAATAAAGGTTTATAGCTCCAGTCCAGACGGCCGCCGGCATTCCATTCACGGATATAATCCATATTATAACCATTAGGAATTGCCGCCGGCAGTCCGTGTTCATCGACCAGTTGTGCATAAGGTAGACGTTGAATAACACGATCATAATCAATGCCGTTATTTATACTGATCAATTTGTTAAAAGCCCAGTTCACCTTTAACTCTAATTTATTCGTCAGATCAATGCCAAGATTGGACATCAACGTAACACGATCGGATGATATCCCCGGCGTATATTTACGGCTTTTATCAAAGCCGCCGGACAAGTAAAAGTAACTGTGATTCCCGCCCCCTTTGATGCTGAGATTATATTGATCATTGACCATTCTTCGAAAAAGATACCGACTTGCATCTTGCCTGATGTCACGTTGCGACAACTGATCCAGTTCCTTAGACAGTTGTTCATCATTGATCTGGCCCCTTTTATGTTTAAACAACAAAAGCACTGCATCAGAAAGTAATGGTTTCGCAGCATTTTTTTCGGCTGCATCATAAAATCCATTGTTGAAAAAAGAATTTTCCAAAGTAATATATTCCGACGATCCAAGAAATGCCGGATTGTACGTCAGATCAGGTTTGCCGAATATAGTAGTGTTCACATTGAAATCTATCTGTGCCTTACTGCTCCGTCCACCATTCTTTGTTGTAATCACAATTACCCCATTACCTGCTTTCGCACCCCATATGCTTGCTGCTGCAGCATCCTTGAGTATGCTAATGTTATCAATATCATTTGGATTTATCTGATCAATATTTCCCTCATACGGAAACCCGTCCAGTACAATCAAAGGTTCATTGCCCGCCGTCAACGAACTTACACCTCTTAAACGCAAAGAAAGTTTAGATTCCTTATCCGTGCCACTGGAGAGACGCTTGTCGAAATAGAGGCCATTCGTCACGCCTTCCAGCCGATGGATCAGATTTGCCCCCACAGACCTATTCAGGAGTTTGTTGTCAATAAAGTCAAACGAGCCCGTTGCCCTTTCCTTGGGTACCGTATAATAACCTGTGGATAGTACATCAACCGTTTCCAGTTGTCTTATGACGGGCCTCAGTACGACTAGGATTTCATCCTTATCAGTTTCAGTCGAGTACTGGATATCAACTTGTTCATATCCTAGCTTTGAAAAACGGATTTTATAGAGTCCACTCGGGACCTGCACCTGAAAAATCCCGTTTTTGAGCGATTTGGATTGGTAGGAGGCGCCCAGCACATCGATAGTCACATCTTCTATACCGGTACTATCCGGAAGTGCAACTACATATCCTGTTAAATATTGCCCCCGACATATCGCTGTCAAGCAACAAAATAGTATTATCAGTAGATTTTTCATTTAATTTTATAGGTTAGTTGTAGGATCTGTTTATTTACCTGAGCAGGTCTGCATATCACGCCTTGTTGTTTTAGCGTATTGAAAAGTTCATCCTCACTCAAAATCTCAGGTCGAAGCACTACTTCTATCGCCACGTCTCCCTTGCTTTTGTAGTCAAAGGAACCCAATATCGGTGCATAGGTTTCATTGAGATAAAATTGTAGTTGATGGAGGCCTTTAAATACCCGGCCTTTTTCGCGTTTAACTGACTGCTGCCTGCTTCCCTTTTCTAACACCCACCCTGCTGCAGACATAGTCTGTATCTTTCCATCAATGTCAAAGAACCGTTTCAGATCTTGCTGGAGTACGGTATAAACCGAAGTGTTGCTGTCAAGGGTGCGATTTTCATAGCAGTACTTTCTACTTAAAAGAGCAACAATATCACTATGATCAGAATCGCTTAACGCCGAACCATTTAATCTAATGTTGATAGCGGATCGAAACGGATTTGAGGCCCATTGGTTGTTGCTCATTCCGTAAGCAATCTTAATCAGATCCAATAGGCTTCGATTGACAATCCGTAACGAAGGTGTTTGCTCATCAGTGAGCTTGAATAGCGAAGGTGCCCCATATATGGAATCAAGGAGCAACGAATAAGCAATTAAGAGATTTTGCTGCCGCCCCATTCCTTCCGAAAGTAGTGACGCATCCTCTTCAAAGTCTATCAATTCAAACTTAGTAGGAAGGCTTATTCTCTGTGTATGGAGATAGCTGTCAATATTCTTTTCATTTGTATTTTCCCCATTGGTGATTGCTATCACTTTAAAATCGCTATCTAACCAAACATGGTGAGGAACAGATAAGTGTGGGAATAAGCTTTCAAAGAGCTTTGCATCATAAATCTGAGGCAGGTCAGGTACCTTGAATTGGGAATTATTCTGAACGATCCTCTTAAGGCGCGCATGTGCACTTTCTTTTGTCTCCTTTGCATTCAGGAGTATAATTTGTAAATCTTTACTATACTTACTTTGTAATGCGTTAAGACGCGGTAATGAGGCAAGGCATGCACCACACCAGGTTGTCCAAAAATCAAGGATATAAAGCTGTTTTTTCCCTTTACTCTTTATTTTCCTAAGAACGGCATTGAGTTCTTGAACAGCTTCTTTGGGAATCGTCTTTCCGACTTGTGACGTTAGCTTTAGCCCATCGGCCCCGCTGTCCTTGCGGGGCGTCTGAGCTGATAAACTAAACATATGAAAGCTAAAAACCATCACGAGCAGCATTCCCCTCAGTACAAACACCGGTACAGTAATCTTTGGTGTTTTTGAGAAGGAAATTACATAGCATTGAAAAACTACATATGAGGCAAATGCCATAATCGATGCTTGTTTAAATTTGCAATAATTTTGGATCGATAGAGAACAAAGTACTCTCCCACCCCTATAAAAATTCATCATTTTTTTAAGGAATTAGTGGTGATTCTAGGGCAGTGACTACTCTACTATCTTGCCGTCTAATAAACAATATAGAGTTCGAGACCATTCCCGAACCACCGAATAAAAGAATAAGATTATTTGTGCCTCTAGTGTGGTGAAAATTTCTTTTACAAGGTCAATAACATAATGGTCGCTACACACACTAGTAAATCGGATTCCGAAATATGGGTGAGTCCTTAGTTTGATCTTTGACATATGCCCTAAGGATAGTTCTCATCCCAATGATGCTATTCTGGTGGGCACTTTTTAAGAGTCAATGGACTTTTAAAAAAAGTGCTTCCAATATATGATAGATAGAAAAGGAACCTCCCTTGCTCAATGGTTGAGCGTGAGAAACTACGCGACCATATCCGTATATAAATAAGGGAGGTCCTATCTAAATATTTTCCGTGTTCTTTTAAGCTTACAATGTTCATTCATCTTGGTTTTCAGTTTCTCACGCTGTTCCCAATGAATGATAATGCAAATATAGAAAAAACACAAAGACTAAACAAATATGTTTATTAAAATATTTCGTTTTATCCCTTGATTAGCTTCCATGGATGATAAGGAAATAAAATTCAGAAAACAATTAGGTGCGCGGATTCAAGAACTAAGACAAAATAAGGAATTAACTCAGCCTCAATTAGCCGCATTAATTGGCTTTAAAGATTATCAAGCGATAAGTAGAATTGAAAATGGCCGAGTAACTCCATCAATCTACATAATTCACCAAATTGCAAAAGCTTTAGACGTAAAGATTGACGATCTTTGTGATTTTACATAGACTACAAAGAATTGATCCTTTGTTCACACAAATTAATTACAATGGATTCTAATTTCTCAACCTTATTAATCAATTTTTTTAGGTCGCTGGGTGCAATATAATAATCGTCCTTATAACGGGCATCGATATAAGCATCGTTTAACATTTTAAACAATCTATTTTCCTCACTGTCCGTGCGTGGATATCTAAAGACATGATAAAGGTTTTCCGATATATGCTTAGCATATTTACGATAAGCTTTGATACGGTGAGTTTTGGGTTTATATCCAGTATAAACTAATAAGACTCCCCCATAAAATTTTTCTGCAGTCTGGTTTAATATGAACATCACCTCATTTAGTGGGTCTTCACGTTCAACTGTATCTTCAAATGCGTTCCGCGTTATCTCCAAAAACCTTGAGCCACTTTTAACCCATTTATTAAAATCTTCAATAGCGAGTTGCTTCAGCTGTTCGTTAGTCAAAGGCTTACTTTCAACAAATGTATATTCTCCACTATCATAGAGCGTGATCCCCTCTTTGACAATATCGCTAAAGAAGTATTGCCCTTTTTCCAAGCCGCTATTGATATAGGAAATGGTGTGTACAATTGCACTGACTTCATTTTTATATTTTCCAGTACGATTATCAATCTTGCTCACAATATCGACTTCATCTCCTTTATCCGCATCTGAAAGCACCACCAAGATATCGTAATCACTAATATAGGTATAGGTCGTTCCTTTGTCTACATACTCATCCTCTACCCACTTGCCAGTAGCATGACTACCAAACAAAATTACCTTAGCCGGGTTTGTGATTTCGCAGATAATTCCAACGACTTCAGCTAATTCGATCTGTTTGTGTTGGGGTAAGTGTGACAGTTGGTTCATAGGGTAAATTTACGGAATTTACTTTCAATAGTAATAAGTCTTGATTCACAAAAAAATAAAAACTTAAATGGATTTTTCATGAGGATTTTAAAGAGTCAAATCCAAGTAAAAAACAATTACTTAATATTCGATTTAACAATAATCATAACAACAAGTATTTCAATATTTTACATCAACATGAATAAGAAAATAGCAATCGGATCTTTTTTTTCATTTCATTTTTTTGATATCTTTATTCAAATAGTTCCAGCATGGAGCGCCATATGACCAAATAAAAAATGCAAAATAGAGTATTAAATTTATATCCGATTGATTATCCTTTTGAAACATTAGTATCACGTGTTAAGGATAATAAATTAAAACTAGATCCTGATTTTCAAAGAAAATACAAATGGGACAAAGATGGCTATGAGAGAGCGTCAAGGTTTATCGAAAGTTGCTTAATGAGGATTCCTTTGCCTGCATGCTATTTTGCTGAAAATGCGAATAATTCGCAGGATGTTATCGATGGAGTACAAAGAATTACTACAATTACAGATTTTTTTGATGACAAATTTGCTTTAGAAGGTTTGTCTGTTTTTACTGATTTAGAAGGAAAAAAATTTAGTGAATTGGGAGATTACAAATCTGATTTAGAAACTACAACCATTAGGTGTATTATTTTAAGAAAGGATAATCCTAAGGAATTAGTTAATGAGATCTTTGCTAGACTAAATCAAGGAGCTGTTGAATTGACTTCACAGGAAATTAGACATGCAGTTTATCCAGGCACATTAAACAATCTGCTCCAAGAATTATCAAAGGACTCTAGAATTCAAGAATTCAAAACCGGAGAAAAAGGGAAGACAGTGAATGACGGAAGGGAACCCGAAGAAATGGTCTTGCGTTATTTTGCGCTGAATAACGAGTTAATAGATTATAATGATAAGCTTGCTAAGTATCTTGATACTTTTATGAAGAATAATCAAAACTTGCCAAGTGATCAAATTGATTTGTTAAAAGAATCGTTTACTAGAAGTTTCCAGAATAGTTATAAAGTATTCGGCGATAACGCTTTTAAAAATTTAGCCAATAAACAACAAAGACAGAGTTTAGCATTGTACGATTTAATAATGTACTCTTTCGATAAGTTAACTGATGAATTTATAAATAATAATAAACATAGAATTTATCAACTTTTTGAAGATTTATGTAAAGTTCCGGAATTTAGAAATTCATTTAGTGGCGGATTACAGAAAAAATACGGAATCATAAGACGTAGAATATTGTGGCAAGAAAAATTAGATTCAATAAAGTAAGTTAATTGTAATGTATAATCGATATATAGGTCTATTGGATGATCTTAAAGAGTTAAATAAGCAGGTTGAAGAAAAAGCAATAAATGATGATTTGTTCATATCTAATAATATTAATTTTTTCACAAAATCGTTTATTATAACCTCTTGTGCATATTTGGAAAGTTTCATCAAGGATATTTCTATGGCATTTATTGATCACTGCAACAATGTATTAAATAGTATAAAAATTGCGCATAATGTTGTAAAATGGAGTGTAAGTCGAAAAGGTTCATTACAAGAACTAAAAGAAAATGAATTAAAATTTGAAGATTTACGAATTAATATTGGAAGAGATGATTTGGACGATTTTATATCTGGGAACCCATATAAGACAGAGAAATTATTTCACAAATTTGGAATAAGATTAGCTGATTACAGCGAATTCTCGTTATTAAAAGAAAAGATTATGTCTATCGTAAATAAAAGGAATAAGATCGTTCATCATAATGATAATGCTTCAGATTTAAGTTTTGCGGATATTTCCACGAATATAGAAGATTTGAAAAGCTATGTTAATCTTTTAAATTTAGCAATATCGCACGCAATGAGTACTAATTATTAAATATCAAACTATCTAAATACATTTAAATAAACTGTAGCTAAATACACAGTTCATCTATCTCATATATAACCGAAGCTATAAAAAGACATTTATAATTATATAAAATTTAGATAACTTAGGAAAACTCAATCAAAACTTCGGCACCTATTTTGATTATATAACCTTATATTTGCAAAAATTTGAGCATATCGTAATGGCAGCATTGGAACAAATAAAGAGCTTGATTCGCTCATTTGGAGAAGGAGACGAAAGTCGCTTCTATGCTACTGCTATGCAGATAGCTGCTGCCGAAGCGCGGCAAGGCCATACTGCCTTAGCCGAAGAGCTCAAAAAAATGATTGACAAAGCTAAGCTCTCAAAAAGCAAAGAGTCTGTTCTTATCAAAAAATTCCCTATCAATAGTGCTCAAAAAGAACTAGACGATTTACTGGAATTAGTCCGTCCTGAAGTCAAACTCAAGGATATGGTACTGTCAAAGAATGTGCGAAGTTCTATCCAGCGTGTACTCGACGAGCAACGGAAAATAGACATTCTCGAAAGTCATGGTCTGACAGCGCGTAGAAAGCTACTTTTTACCGGTGCTCCCGGCTGTGGTAAGACTATGAGTGCCCACGTATTGGCAAGTGAATTGGGACTGCCGCTATTCATTATCAGACTCGATGGGTTGATTAGTCGCTATATGGGTGAATCAATTGCAAAGCTCCGACTCGTATTTGACGCTATGCGAGATTTTAGAGCTGTATACCTTTTTGATGAGTTTGATAGCATTGGGACCTCACGTTCCGCAGGAAATGAAGTTGGCGAAATAAAACGTGTACTCAACAGCTTCTTGCTACAGATTGAAAAAGATGATTCAAGAAGTTTAATAATCGCAGCAACTAATCTTCCTGAATCTTTAGATGTTGCGCTATTCAGACGCTTTGATGATATTATCCAATTCCCTCTCCCTACCGAGGAAGAAATATACCAATTATTTGATTTAGAATTCACTGGGTTTGACCTCCCCTATACTATAGATCTAAGAAATGTTGCTCATAAAGCCATTGGATTAAGTTTTGCAGACATCCACCGTATTGTAAGTGATATATGGAAAGATTATCTCGTCTATGGCGATAACAATGTGAGTGAAGAAAAAATACTACATTATGTAGAGGGAAGGAAAAGACCTTTTTAAGGGACTTATTCTTTTTTCAATATGCCAGAAAATAACCTGCCCCATCTAGTGATAGATGGAAATTTTTATGATGCCAAAAATTATACCTCTAATATTCAAGGTGGTCCTACAGTATTAGCTCGTAGCGGTATTAATCGCCAGCAACATGGAAACTCCGTGGAAGTCAGATTTAATGAAGCTTTAGCCGATTTTCGTGAAAGAAACCTCACCCCAAAAAACTGGAGCATTTAAAAGTAGAAAATTTGAATTTCTAATTTTAATTCTTCTTTATTAAATTACGTATTAAAAATTCGTCAATGACATCGACGCATTTTTCCACCCAAGGATGGAAAAGCCAGAAAGGGTGTACCTGCACATCTAATGTATACACTTGATATGCCGTCCCCCAACGCTTTAGCATACCGATCAATTCGTCTTGTCCGGCATGGAATCTAGGAAGACCACTATTGATGAATAACATTGGAATTTTCTGTTCTTCTCTCGCCCAGAATATAGGTGAAGCCTCTTTCCATATTAATGGTTTTTCAGCAAAGGTTCCTCCAAGCCAGAAAGCATCTGGAGAATCAGGCTTCCGCTCCAATTTAAGTGAAAGCGGAGCCATGAAATCCACCACTCCATCCAGATTAATAATAGCCTGAACCCGCGTACTGTGTTTGGAGTCAACAACCGGTTCAAATTTAGTTACACCGCCTGTCAATCCAACCAGGCTCGCAAGATGACCTCCGGCGGAACTTCCCGCCACTACGATACGGCTACTGTCTATATCGAACTGATCTGCATGATTTTTAAGCCACAAAATTGCTGACTTGATATTGAGCAAGGCGTTTGGATATTTCGCCTCCAACGATAATTGATACTCCACTGGAATGCAAACATATCCTTTTCTCGCCAACAACTGTGCCATGGGTACATCCATTTCTTTTTGTCCTGAACGCCATCCACCGCCATGGATCCATATCACTGCCGCACGTTTTCTCCGGTCATCAGGCCGGATAACATCGAGATGTAGGTCCCGAGGACCGAAATCGGTTTGAGCTAGATGGGTATACACCAGATTACGTGTGATCTTTAGATCTCTTCCTAGGCTGTCCTTAGCTGGTCGTGCATGGGGATAGCTTTTCTTTATCTGCCGCCATACGCGCATCGTGTTATAAGTCGTATCTTTCGGAATGTTAAAACGCTGCCCCCACACTGGATTGCACAACATAAACAATAACAACGAACTCCAAAAAAGAGGCTGTGAGAGATATTTATTTTTCCATTTCATCGAGCATTTCTTTATTTGTATCTTCATTACTTTGTTTTTAAAAAACTCTGTTTCAAAAATTGTAATATCGTTATTCTTTCCAAGCTTCCATAATCAGCCATTAGGCTAAAGGTATATTAGGAACACTGTTATTTTTCTACTCGAAACCAATCCACTTCAGCATAACCACTATCATTGCTGTGTTTTTCCCGACTGGCATAGAGTCCTAGTGTAGCACCAACCCATTTACCAGGTTTAGCCTGAAATTGATTTCCAACAGATATATACTTTTTGCCATCCAAACTATATGACCATTGGCACGATTTCCCATTTTTGACCTCTACGCGGACATACATAAAGTCATCCGACAAAGGGACAACGAGCTGAATGCTTTCCTCCGCGCCAATATATGCCCGCGAACAAGTACCATAATAGAGTTGATATTTACCTTTATCCTTTCGTATAAAAAGCTGAGAATAATCTTCACCGACCACCACCAATCCTGCTTTTTCACCAAGTTCCTTCTCGCTAGGACGCAATCGTATTTTTGCTGTCGCACTGAAATTTTCAGCGGGGAATTTTTGTGTCAGTATATTAGGTGCCGCCATCAGATTTTTACTTCCTTCAGGAAGTTGCTGGCTATAAAGCCGAAGCTTACCATCGTGTGAAGGCATAAGCCAGGTACCATCCGGATTTGCCTGCCATTGCCATTGCAATCCTAAATGAGGAGAATCAAACTCATCCGATTCTTTAGGATTCGCCTGTGCGACAACCTGTTTTCCCACATTAGGTTTTTTATAGCTCATCACAGGTGTCCCTATTCCATTTCCATCTATTTCCTCGCCTATGATGGGCCAGTCTTCTTTCCAAACCATCGGCTGAAGATGTACCACACGTCCCATTGCTTCTTTATCCTGAAAGTGGAAGAACCAGTCTTCCCCTGAAGGTGTGTCTACCCAAGCACCCTGATGTGGACCATTAACAGTCGACTTATTCTGAGCCATTGCTACCTTACGCTCATAAGGTCCATAAATATTTTTCGAACGCAGGATCAATTGCCAGCCCGTCGATACACCACCCGCTGGTGCAAATAAATAATAATATCCATTCCTTTTATACACCTTGGGGCCTTCAATTGTAGGGTCCAACTCATGTCCATCGTAAACAATTGTACCTCGGTCCAGTACACGAGTCCCATCGGCATTCATCTTGGCTATAGCGAGTACGCTCTTCAAGCCTGCACGGCTTCCTGCATAGGCATAAGCTAAATAAGCACGACCATCTTCATCCCAAAAAGGACAGGGGTCTATCAATCCTTTTCCTTGGAAAACCAGCGTAGGAGCAGACCAGGGCCCCCGAATATTTTTCGTCTTTATCTGATAAATTCCAAAATCGGGATCGGGATAATAAATGTAAAACTCTCCATTGTGATACCGTATGGAAGGCGCCCATACCCCACCACCGTGCTGTACTTTACTGAACACTTCTTCCGGCAACTGTCGTTGCAAAGCATGTCCTATAATCGTCCAGTTGATCATATCTTTAGAATGTAGGATGGGTAGACCTGGACTATGATTAAAGCTTGAGGCAATCATGTAATAATCTTCGCCTACACGGATCGCATCGGGATCAGAATAATCCGCATGGATGATAGGATTTTTAAATTTTCCATTTCCAAGATCCGGATTCCAGACCTGAGAATTATAATTTTGTCCGAAAGTCAATGAAGAACTACCTAGGGTCACGTAGGCCATCAGGCAAATATATTTCAATTTCTTTTTATCGCTCTTGAGCATAAATTTCGCTTATATTTTTTTATTTAAATTATTTAACACCAAGACTCTAACCTCATGATTTCCCCGATTTTATTTCACAACAAATTCATAAACCTTACCTTTCACCGTCGAAAGATCATAAAGTGTTGTTTCAGGAACCTCAAATGAACTATTTTGCGTTTTTATCAATGGTTTTTTGATTTCATCAACATCAAAAAAGGGGTTGGGATTTTTACCGTGAGCTTGTTTCAAAGGTTTCCCTTTTAAATAGAGTCTACTCTTATTGCTCATACGAATACGGCAGTTGCCTCCTAATGTAGAGCTGACTTTTAATCCCGTTAACTTTCGATTTTTCCAGCTCATATCAATAATAAATCCTCCTCTAGTAACTAAACCTTTCACTTCGCCATTCGGCAACTCATCTGGCCAAGCAGGTAATAAAAATATGCTCCCGTCATAGGATTGCACCAACATCTCGGCGATTCCAGATGTACAGCCAAAATTGCCGTCGATCTGAAAAGGCGGATGGGCGTCCAGTAAATTAGGATAGGTACCACCGTTTTGTCCTTGCTGCTCCTCTGGAGCTGGGCTCAATTGATCTTTGATCAATTTATATGATTGATTTCCATCCAGCAAACGTGCCCACCAATTTACTTTCCAGCCCATAGACCAACCTGTCGACTTATCCCCACGGTAGATTAATGAGTTTTTTGCTGCCTGAGCAAGTGCAGGGTCGCGAAAAGGTGAAATCTGACCTGATGGAAACAATCCGTATAGATGTGATATATGACGGTGACGGTCATTTTTTCTATCCAGATCTTTAAGCCACTCCTGCAACTGTCCATGCTGTCCAACTTGCATAGGCGGTAGCTGTTCAAGACTGCGTTTGACAGAATCACGCAATGCGCTATCGGAATCCACAACGTAGGAGGCACGGATAAAATTATTAAAGACATCAAACACAAGTTGATTATCCATTGTCGTACCGGCTGAAACACCTACGCTACCAGTTTCATAGCTATTTTCTGGACTGATGGAAGGGCTTACGACCAGCCATTTTCCAGATGGATCCTTGGTCAAAACATCCAGATAAAATAAAGCCGCCCCTTTCAATACGTGATAATAATCCCTCAAAAATTGCTTGTTTCCTTTATACAGATAATGTTGCCAGATATGCTGACTCAACCAAGCTCCGCCCATAGGCCACATTCCGTAAAAACCGCCATCTACAACACCCGTAATGCGCCATAGATCAGTGTTATGATGAGCGTTCCACCCTCTGGCATGATACATTTCCCGTGCACTTTCTTGACCTGTAACAGCAAGGTCTTTTAACATACTAAACAATGGTTCGTGCATTTCACTTAGATTCCCTACCTCAGCGGGCCAGTAATTCATCTCGGTATTGATATTTATCGTATACTTACTGTCCCAAGGTGGAGAAAGTTTAGCATTCCAAATCCCCTGCAAATTGGCCGGCTGGCCTCCAGGTTGTGAAGAGGAAATCAGCAAATATCTGCCAAATTGAAAATAGAGTGCTACTAACTGTGGATCAAAGTTTGTCGCAAACTCCCGAATCCGCACATCCGTTGTTTTGTTTGCCTGCGCATTGCTACCAAGGTCCAATTTCACCCGATGGAAGAACTGCTGATATTTTCTCACATGCTGCTCCAGTGCTCTTGTGTAAGAAGTTCCTTTTGCCTTTTCAAAAATTCGTGTGGCTTTCCGTTCAGGATCGATCGAAAGATCCTTGTAATTTTTGAAGTTTGTTCCAATTGATACATAAAGGATTACTTCGTCTGCACCTTGGATCGTAATCTGCTCACCATGATGATTAACCTGACCACCTTTAACCTGCGGATAAACAAATCCATAGAACGCCACCTGCCCTTCTTTTGAATCCACTGTACTTCCTTTTCCCCGCAGAAACAATGCGCCATTATTTATACCTAGACCAATATTTTGATGTGGACTTTTCCATTTGAGATCCATGGAGATACTTTTCGATCTATCCGCAGTAATGCGGATCAACAGCAAACTGTCGACCAGTGACGTAAACATTTCCCTTCGATAATTGACTCCATCGACTTGATAAGAAACAGTAGTTATCGCTTTATTTAAATCCAGCTCCCGTTGATATTGAACAGGGTTACGGTGAGTCGGAAACCCAAGCATTAGGCTGCCGAAAGTTTGGTAGGGCATACCATAGTCTAGTCCTGCTGGTGCAGCTCTCGGAAAGGCGAGATTCGACAATTCTTGCGCTTCTCTGTTCCTGCCCTCAACAAGAAGTTGACGAATTTTTACAATATCCGAATATTTACCTTTGGGTACATTGTTCCCAGGGCGTCCGGCCCAGATCGTTTCTTCATTCAGTTGAATCTCTTCTTGGGAAACTCCACCGTATACCATGGCACCGATACGCCCATTCCCCAAAGGCAATGCTTCATTCCAGTTCGTAGCTTCTTTATCATAGTTTAATTTCAATTCCTGCGATGAACTAAACTTCCAAAGCAGCAATAGAACACTAGAAAATATAAGGTATTTGATATTCATATCAGATATAGATTTATGGTTTAATCATTTTAATTTCATGAAGCCAAGCTGTCAATATTCTTGGCCAAGTTGCCGTCGATCCTGGGTTATTGACCACTGCGATGGCATGTCCCCCCTGTGGGAAAATATGTAAAGAGGCTGCTATGTTATGCGCTAGTAATGCTTGATAATATAAAAGGCTATTTTGTACAGAGACAGTCCTATCGTTTTGGGCATGTACTAAAAATGTGGGCGGCGTATGTGCTGTCACCTGAGCCTGCAAGCTAAACAGCTCTTTTTGAGAATCGTCGGCTGCTTTACCCAATAGATTATCCACACTTCCCTGATGGGCATAATCACCTTTCATCGTAATAACGGGTGACACCAAAACGCTGAAATTGGGTCTACTGCTTAACTCGTCTATTGGATCCCCCAATACTTTGATAGGCTGATCTATGCTCGCTAAGGAAGCAGCAAGATGTCCTCCGGCCGAACAGCCCATCACACCAATACGATCGGGATCCACATGCCATTCAGCCGTCTTAGATCGAATTACACGGATCGCGCGCTTTGCATCTTGCAATGGAACTATCGACCTATCGATTACATCAGGCGAGTTTGGCAAGCGATGAAGCAGTACGAACGCATTGATACCAATAGTATTAAACCATTTGGCCAACTGTGTACCGCTGATCACATAAGCCAAACGGGCGTAACCTCCTCCAGGAATAATCAAAACGGCGGTCCCTGAATTTTCTTCTTTTGAGACCAAAAAAGAAATAATCCGGGGTTCACCAACTTGATATACACGTTCATTGGCAATACTATCTAAAAGGTTTAACCCTTTACTATTTGGCATTGTTTTATTGTATAACAGAATTGATTCCTGACCGTGTGTCAGTAGATATGCAAAAGATAAGAGGATTGTCGATAACTTTTTCATTTATATTGAGGTTGAAGCCAAAAATTAATGTTAGGCTTGTACATCACGTACTTTAGATCTATACACAATCGCATAAACTAGTGAATTTTGACAGCATCAGTTTTTGCCCCATGTTTAAAATTCAATTTCCTTTTATCTATGTTCGAATTACTAAATACAATGTTCGTGGCATTGCCTCCATTCACTTCTAATTCAGGAGATATGTTTTTATTAAATTTCAAATCTTCAAAACGTAGGTTAGAAGCATTTTCAATATAAATAGTTGGTGTCTCGGTATCTTTCGAATGCAAGAATGCATTTTTTACCACAATACCACTTGCATCCTTAATTTCAATCACTTTGTTGGCTACAATACTAAGATTAGTCATGCTAACCTTTTGAACAGGCATCTCCGGCAGTCCGCGAACAAAGATCCCGACATTAGCTCCCCTACATGTAATTGCATCGATTGATATATTACGGAATTGTGGGGTTTCAATACTTACAGGCGGCACCTCTTGAACTTCATTAGCCTGTGGAGGCTTCGTCCAATAGTACATATCAAAATATATAGCCTCCTGTACAATATTATTCATATTGATATTGCGGATGTGGATATTTTCCACTACCCCTCCTCGACCACGTGTGGTCTTAAAACGCAAGCCTTTGTCAGTCCCCATAAAAGTGCAGTCTTCTACAAAAATATCCCGGGCGCCACCGGACATCTCACTACCCACCACAAATCCACCGTGCCCCTTATAGACTTTGTTATGGCGAATAATAACGCGTTCGGTCGCAATCCCACGTTTGCGGCCCTCTTCATCTTTACCTGACTTAATACAAATGGCATCGTCGCCCACATCCAGAACGCAATGCTCAATGAGCACATTGGAACAAGATTCAATATCAATGCCGTCTCCATTCTGGGCATAATCTGGGTTTTTGATTTTCACATCTCTTATGGTCAGATGCTGTGTCATAAGGGGATGTAAATTCCAGGCCGGTGAATTTTGGAAGGTCACACCTTCAAGTAATACGTTCTTACATTTGGTCAAAACTAACAAGTTAGGCCTTAAATAATCTTTGATATCCTCGAAGTCAGTCAATTTTTTGCCCTCAGCCAACAAGAAAGAACGTCTTTCTTCATGCGCAAGCTTCGATTTCCCACTTGGGTACCATGTTTTGCCATCTGCGCTGGTTAAACCACCAGATGCAACTTTAGTCTTCCATTCGCTTTCCGTTAATGCTCCTTTACCAACCATCCTCCAAGCATCTCCATTGCCGTCGATGATACCTTTGCCTGTTATAGCAATATTCTCAAGTTCTGTGCCGCTGATCGGTGATTCATTTCGTGCCGAAACTTTTCCTTCATAATTTCCTGCTACAATTTTATACTGGTTGAAGTCATCTGTAAACTGTAAAAATGCATTTTCTTCCAAATGAAGGTTCACATTACTCTGTAATATTATTGGCCCTGAAAGCCAATAGCCGGCCGGTACCACGACGACACCGCCACCGCTTTTGCTGCTCGCACGAATAGCTGCATTTATACTATTGGTATTTAATGTATACCCATCACCCTTTGCTCCAAACCCCTCGATACTTATGGTATCATTTCGAAATTGAGGAGATGTTACTTCAGGAAGATAATTCCAATGATATTGACTTTTTACCGACTGGGCGCTAATATGCTGGCATACTCCGAGTGCTAAACAAATACATGCCAGCTTTAGCCCTTTTTTCTTATTTTTTTTAAACATCTATTTAGTTTTACTCATGCTGTTATACAAAATCTATAAAATATTAGATCTGACGCTCTGTTATGGAAGCTACCGAGCAGAAACTCGTGTGTTATAAAATATCAAACACAACATTCCGCGCCATATCAATTTCTTCATACTTTCCTTTTCTGATTTAACATTATGCTATTTTAATCTATTCAAACCAACGCGGGTCTCCGGCAGTACCTCGCCCGCCAAATCCATTACCTGCTTTAATTCGGAAGTCTTTATTCATCGGATTTACAAATAAGTCTTCCGCGGTTCCGCTGAAGATAGTGATCTCCATAAAATCCCGGGAAGCTCTTTCTATCTGCAATTCATTTGTACGATAGCTCCCAGCAAACGATACGCTAAGCGAAGAACCAGCATGATCGTAGCTCGTTGCGTTTATACGCCCTCCGCTGTTTGTACCGGCGATAATATTGTTGCTGCCAACAAAAGATAAAGGCAATCGAGCTGTATCAAAGCGGAGCAATTGAGCCATTGCTGCATTTTGATTGTAAAAAGTACAATTGCCGACAACTATCTTTCCAACGGCTACGCGGACATCCATCAACTGCGTTGTCAGATCGGTGAAGGTGCTGTTGGTTATCGAGATCGAATCCACGCTTGCGGTACTGCCGCCGATATTGACCACGCCATATCCTCCGATTTTATCGACTATACAATTGTCAAAGTTTATTCCCTTCACGGTTACTGCATTGTTAAGGCGTACTACCCCACTACCGAGTCTTTCTATATAACAATTTTTAAAAGTGTAGGCAGCTACACTTGCACCATTTTTATCCTGAGAGATCAAAAAAGAGCTACCGTTCGCATGAATTTCGAGATTTTCAAACACGACCTCACCCACAACAAGATCGGTCAACTGCAAACCCGAAAGATTTAACTTAGGATGATTGCCGCCAGCATCTGAGATACCGGTCAGATTTAGATTACTTATTCCTGCAGGCATCAGCAAATTGGCCAAATCGTAAGTATTACCACCAGTAAATACCAGCACGATATTGGTTTTACCTTGAGCAACAGCTGAGCTGACCAAAGCGGGAATATCGTCTCCGGGGTTTACCGTTATCATCTCGCCTCCGGCTATACCTAAGGTTTTAACGATCTTTGCTCCCCGCTCGTTCTCCTCGTTAAAAATTGCGACACGATAGTTTGTACCTGGTCGTAAGCCTTCAATTTTGATATGACCATCGGCTTTATTAGCAGCGGACAAAGTTATCTTCTGCAGTTCAGTATTCTTCAACGGTTCAAAAACACTGACATGAGTTACACGATCTGTTGCAGGCCAATAGAGCTCGATTTGATCCACACCAATATTCAGTTTACTGATTAGCTGCTCCGCAGCTGTCTTAAAATATAATTGTGAATAATTTGATTCTTCACCTGTTTCTGTATTTACTCCTTTCATCCTGACAGAATATCCCGTAAGACCATCCAGATTATCAAATAAAGTCCGATATTCAACTCTTGCAGGAATGGTGGATGGTGCAAAAGGAGTCAACGTATCAGCTAGTATTTCCACTGTCTTAACAATTTCGGTAAACTGCAAACTATCCTTACTAAATTCAAAAATATATTTCTGCGCAGCTACTGTTTTTGTATAAGTAATTTCCACTGAAGTTGCACCGACTAGACCAGTAGTAAACTTTAGCGATTTAAAGAGCCGCTGATGTGAAGCATCCACTTCCCAATCGTTAGCCTTCTTACAACTAAGGAGGTTTAAAACCAGGGTCAGCAACATTATGCTATTTAAAAGTATCTTTTTCATAAAACTATTTGCTTGATGTTAATAACCGTAGGCATTACTCAGGTAGCCCCTTGCTTCCCGAATATCATCGATATATATCGGATATACGTACCGATAATTACAGACGCCATTGCCCATTTTATACTGGTTAAGCTGTGCTTGAATTTCAGCGCCATAGGTCAAGGTGGATAGAAATTCCGAATAATTGTATGTAGCCATCAGTCCTGTTCCGGCCAATAATGCCCTGATCGGCCAAATTGTATAATTGTATACTTTTCCGGATTCTACTTTTTCTGGCTTGGCAGCATCTTGAGGGAACCATCTTACTGAAACATAGTCTCCACCTGGAGCCGCAGGCAAATCACCGTAATAATTTAATGAAGCCTTATCAATATATTCGTTATCTTTATACCGGAAATAAACTGTCGAAGGAAATTGTGCTGGCTGATAGGTTTTATCAAATATTTTCACTGGTTTGCTATGATCATACATAAGACATAGCGCCATTTTCATATCCTCGATTTTTTTATTAAGCAATCCCCAACGAATCAGATCTTGTTTACGGACAGACTCACCGCCAAACTCCCAAGCACGTTCATTAATTACTGCATCCAAAAAATTAGCATCATACGCCTGAATTTTGGAAGATCCGGCACCAAATGCTCTTTCACGGACTTTTTCCAATGCTTGCCTTGGTGATATTTTGGCCATTTCATGTACTGCATCAGGATTTTCAATCTGACTTTGAGCTTCGGCATACATGAGATAAATATCGGAGTATCGCATAAGTATCCAGTTGACTCCAGTAGCGATACGGCCTGTTGCGGTCTTGTGCATAGCAAGATATGAATCAGACATCCAATAAATCCTCCATTTACCGAATTTGACATCATTTGGGTTAGCATTAACCTTCTCCTTATTGTCAGCTCCATAGCCAATCCAGCTAAGCGTCACGTCACGCCTTTTATCTTCTTTGTCAAAGGAATAAAAATAATAAGCGGTCGAGGTTACATAACTACCACCGAATCCACGGGAGCCATACTTTGAATTTCCATCCACAGCATAGCCCATCAAGGAGCCAATATCTCCATTGTTGCCCATGCCAAACGCTACTTCAAACAAATTTTCATTTGACGCATTTGGACGATTACCGCATACAGAAGACCATATATTCTCAAAATCTGGATCCAAACGATGTGGATTTTCTGCTGATCCGATCAATTCTGCGGTCTGTTGTGCCGCGATACGGTAATAATCTTTCCAATTTTGGGGACGACCTACATAATAACCATTGTTGGACGGTATTGTAGGATGCTTCTCAGCCGTCGAATTGGGAAATGCTTTACTGTCTCTGAGAGACCAGCCGCCAGCAAATAATGCCACTCGTGCCAGCAGGCCTTTGGCGAAACCTTTGGTGACGCGTTCTATTGTACCATACTCACTATTTCCGCCTTTGTATGGAAGATAGGACTGTGCTTCTTCTAAGTCCTTTACCAGATAATGATATACAGTATCTTTATCGGATTTTGGCAAGTACACATTAGATAGGTCGGATTTGGAAGCTTCTTTTTTATATGGAATATCCCCCCAATACCGGGCAAGCTCAAAAAATGCGAGTGATTTAAGTGTGAGCGCTTCTCCCAAAAGTGGTTTCATACTGTTTGCTTCACTCGCTAGAATCGGTGAATTACGGATTCCATCAACGACTGCTGTTGCCATTTCTGCAAACTCAAACAAACGCTGCCACCTTGTCGTAGAATTGTTGGCATGTCCAAAATAATTTCCTGCGCCAAAATCGTCTGTCTGGGAGATATATCCGGTTTCGCTAAATGAACCATTGGATTCCGTATCTGATACGCCTTGCCAGTTGACCGATAATTTCTGCCCGTAGATATAGGTATCGGTCATTTTTCCATATAGCCCCATAACCGCAGCCTTGGTCATTGAAGTTGTCTTAAATACGGTCTCTCCACTTAAGGAAGAAGGGGAACTGGTTTCAAGATATTTTTTGCATGAACTCATACAAGCCAGTATGACAACAGCAATGATGATTATATTTCTCATGTTCTTGTGTTTAAAATGTAACATTTAATCCAAACAATACCTTTCTCGCTTTCGGATAGGCAGAGTATCCCACACCGGGGGTCAATGGATTCCGTTGTGTATCGACTTCAGGATCCTGCCCACTATATTTTGTCCAGACATGCAGGTTATATCCAGCGATATAAATGCGTAAATTCTGCATAAGTAGGCGCTTAGCAATATGTGTAGGCAAGGTATATCCTAATGTCACATTGCTCAGCCTAAGGAAGGAGCCGTCTTCGATGGCCCAATCGGTTAAAATGCGACCATTAGCCGCCATGGGATTCCACATCGTTTTTCCTTCATTGAGCGTACGGAAAAGCTCGGGGTTGGCTTCATTTCCAAACATGATATTCGCACCAGTGGCTGGATTAATCGTGGTAAAACGTTGCGAAAGCCGCATGTCATTACTAATATTCTGATACCGTTTAGAACCTTCATAAGCCATGAAATCGATCTTATCTGCATTGTATATGTCGTTGCCGTAAGACCAGTTAAACATACTTGCCAGGTCGAAGCTTTTGTACTGCACATTCAACATCAAACCACCGGTATGTTTTGGTTGTGCTTGGCCAATCACCATCCTGTCATCCTCCAATGTAATTATCTGGCCTTCTCCGCCCAGCTTCTCAAGTTTAATATGACCTGGACCAAAATAATTACCGCTCCTGGACATTACTTTCGAAACATCCACCACTCCTTCATTCAACAGCCATCTATTTTGCGTACCATCAAAAGTAAAATCATCAAAAGAATAGAACCCATCTTGTTTAAAGCCATACATCAATCCCAGTGGTTGTCCTACAATGGCCCTAAAATCGTCGCGTCCAAAATCCAACCATGGAGAAGCAGGCGTTGTCATTTCATTCAGACCGTCAATCAGCTTACGAATCTTATTGCGGTTAAAGGCAATATTAAAATCGGCTGATAAACGAAAATCTTTTTTTTCCACCAATACCGCAGAGGCCGAAAACTCAATTCCCTTATTGGAAGTGCTACCCACATTCTGATACTGGTTGGCATAGCCGGAGCTCGATGGCAACGGAACCTGAAGTATTAAGTCGTTTGTAATATTATTATAGGCGTCGACAGTAAGGTTCAACCGGCTTTTAAACATAGAAACATCCAAACCTATGTTACTAGACACTGTGCTTTCCCAGGTTAGGTTTTCGTTCTTCAGCGTGGTCTTGGTGCGTAATGCACTCTGTGGTGTCTCTCCAATATAATACAATTGGTTTGCTGCATTAATAAAATCATAATCCTGCCGCCAATAAGATCCCACACGCGCATTACCGACCGAGCCATGGCTCAAGCGCAATTTGGCGTCAGAAAGCCAAGCTTTGGTTCCAGACATAAAAGATTCATCCGAAAATCTCCATGCAAAAGCGGCGCCCGGAAAAAATCCCCATTGGTTGCCTGGTGCAAATACATTTTTACCATCAGCCCTGCCCGTCAACGTCAGGATATAGCGATCGCTGAAAGTATAGTTAATCCTGGAGAAGAAAGAGGTCGTCCGTGATGGTTCTCTAATGGTCGTGTAGGTAGGCGATGGGGTACCATAATTCCACATCGCTAACACATCATCGGTTGAGAAATCTTTGGGATAAAATTTAGATTCCAACAGCATATCATTTTGCTCGCTATTTGTCATCTCCTGTCCCCCGACGATTGTAAAACGATGTTTATTTTCTTGCAATTTGAAATCGTAAGTCAGCACATTTTGGAATGACCACAATGCACCTTTTTGATCTTCTCGCCGCGCTACGGGCTGACCACCGTTGGCGCTGGACTGCCCCGTACCTTTTATCCAGATATTATCCGTAAAATTTTTATTGAAACCATAAGAACCCTTGGCATTGAAACTCAATCCTCTGGCGATTTTCCAATTCAGCCCGGCATTAAAAATTAAATTAAAGCGATTTTGACCTTTATACTCATTCACAACATTTACAACGGGGTCGTTGAGTGAGCTCAGTGCTTCAGCTGAAGTAATATCTTCCGCTCCGCCAAGAGCTCCTTCGGTCAGCGATGCAAGACTGCGAACGGGCGCATATTTTACAGCTTCCCGTAACTTGCGCCCGTCAGAGATACTGGGGCCTGTGATCTTTGTGTTTGACATCCGCGAGTTAAACTCAAATGAAAGCTTAGGACTAATCTTTTTATTGAGCTTTGCGCTCACATAATCACGCTGGTAAGCCGAGTTTAACATAATATAATCCTCATCGTCGCGTGTATAGTTTAAGTTATAGGTCAGACTTCCATCTTTGTCACCTCCTGTCATTCCCAAGCTATAGTTTTGCTGCAGCCCCGTATTACCATATAATTTATCCTGCCAATTAAGTCCACCTTTGGACTTATAGATATCCACATCTTCCCAGAGTCCATACATGGAATTAAAACTGTTATTCGAAGCCACAGAAGGATCGAGCTCACGCTGCCAGTATACATACTCATAGGGCGACAGTACCTCAGTAAGGTTGTACACTTTACTTGCTGCCAGATAGGAGTTGAATGTAATTTTTGGACTTCCTCCTTTTCCAGACTTTGTCGTAATCAAAATGACCCCATTGGCACCTTCCGAACCATAAATCGCCGTGGAAGCCGCATCTTTCAGTACATCTATATTTTCAATATCTGCCATCGGAATATCGTTGATATTGGCTACACGAAATCCATCGACGATATACAAGGGCGAATTGTCCTGGGTAATGGAACTTCCACCACGGACGCGAACTTTTATCTGGGCATCCGGCGAACCTTCCGTTATGGTGACATTGACCCCCGGTAAACGGCCGGATATGGCTTGAAGGACAGATACTGTGGGTAGATCTTTCAATTGTTCGGCATTGATAGAGGCTACTGAACCTGTCAGGTCTTTCCGTTTTGTGGTACCATAGCCGATGGCTACAACTTCATCCATCATTAGCGTATTATCTGCAAGAACGACATCTATTTTCGTGCGTCCATTGACCTGAACTTCTTGACTCTTTTTTCCAACAAAAACAAATACAAGAACAGCATTTTCGGGAACATCCTTAAATGCATAACTTCCCGACTGATCAGTTGATGTTACCATACTGCTTGATTTTATTCGCACAGTTACCCCTGTTATCGGGACTCCTTTTTCATCCAACACCTTGCCTATGACAGCAATAGACCTTTGAGATATCCATCGAACTTGCTTGTCGGGACTTTCCAAGAGTACTGTTGTGGTCGCATAACTTTCGTTTGCCTGAAGGGTAGTTGAAAGAAAAACCAGCAAGAAGCCAATATTCGTACAATTCCGCCAATTGTAATATGGTACATCCCTGACTCCATCTGAATGCAACAATTTTATTCGCTGCTGCGTAGAACGAAACAAAGAAGATTTTATTCCGTCAAATGGTTTCAATTTGTTATTTCTCATAAGATTTGATTTATAATTTTTCGGCTACATCGTTTAATTTCTGCGAAATCACTTCCATACTTGGGGTTTAGTGGAAATAAATTTGCGAGGATTCCACTGATCAATACCTAAAATTACCGTATCATAGGTATAGCTGGAGGCTTCCACATCGGTTATTACTGCTTTAGACACGCCCACCTCATTATTTCTGTTTTTAAATTGTGTCTTACGATTCTCGGTACCGACCGCATTTCCTGAGGCATCGATACTCTTGTAATCAGCAAATATTTGGGGAATTCCCCCCATATCTGTCCATCCTTCTGAAGCCACCGGGATATTCATTCGTGTATAAAGAAAGACAGCTTTAGGCCGATCGTGCCATGGACGTCCAAGTTTTACTTTACCATCTGCAGCAGCAGTATTTCCATCGATCGTACAATACTTAAACACGTAGCCCCATTTAGTTTCCTCTTTATGGCTCGGAGCTACAATGACCGAGCCGCTACGCACATTATACAATGTGCTATGCTCAACATACGCATTGCCGCCTCCATAAAAATAATCCACAGCCCCTTCTATCCAGCAATTGTACACATAGAGCCGATCATTAGGCTGGCGTGTGCTGGTCATCCAGGTATCCTGAAATGACCGGAAAATGCAATCACTAAATGCTACCCTATCCGCTTTGATACGAATTGCCAAAGCCTGTGGGCCGCTTTGCTGCTCAAGTCCCCAATCATTTATAAAACTGATATTTTCGGCATAAAAATCATCTCCATTGATTGATACCACCGCCCCGGGATAGCGATAAACCGCTGCATTCGGATTGTGAACAGAAAATTTCCAAGCTGCAGTGTCTGTCTGATACCACTTCGAATCCGGCTTGGGTAAAGACTGAACATTTAATTTAAAATGAACACGTGTGTTCTTCTTGTCTTGACCAATTAAATGGATGAACCTTTTTTCTGTGGATACCGTGACGACTTCATTATAGTCTCCATTTTTTACATAAATACGGTAAGGTTCACTGCAATATTTTGGCGCATCGTCAATCGCCTCTTGTATGGTCTTATAATCGCCGGTTCCATCGGCTGATACGATTACATTATAACTGTGACCTAGCGCGACAGTATTAATTGTAATTGCTTGGCAAAAAAAAGGATTGCAAAATTGAACATAGGTCAATAGGATAGATACAAGAATTTGTCTTATCATCAGAAGTCTATAATTGGTTCGTTTAACATTAAGCTTGCACGACTGTCGTCAGCAATAATCAAAGCTAATGGAGCACAACAAATTAAAGGTCCAATAATTGACAAAAAAGGTTTAATTTTTATAAAAAACTAATTATCAGTATTTTAAATTCAACATAAGTGGTATTAAAAATCACATATTTTTATTTCGCATGGCATATTCTTTTGGGGAGATTCCAAACATTTCCTTGAAACTTGTACTGAAATATTTAGGGTTATTAAAGCCTACGCGATAAGCCACATCGGATACGTTTTCCAGACCGGCATCAAAATATAATTTTGCCTTTTTCAGGCGCACCTCGCGGACGAATTCAACTGGAGCCATGTTTGTCAGGCTCTTAAATTTTTTGTAAAAGGTATTGCGAGCCAAATTTAGCTGTTCGGCAATCAAATCAATATTAAAGTCAGATTGGTTCATATGCTGTTCCACCACCTCGACTACTGTTTCCAAGAATTTTTTATCCTTGTCATCAATTTGAACTTCTGATACTTGAACTACTGCCGTATTCCGTTCAGTAACCTGTTCAAAATAGGATCTTCTTTTCTGAAGTAAACTATGTATAGCCGCCAAAAGAAAAGCGGGTTCGAATGGCTTTGTGATATAATAGTCAGCGCCATAACTCAATCCCTCAATTTGCGTTTCAACAGCATGTTTAGCACTCAACAACACAAAAGGGATATGGCAAGTACGCGCATCCCGTCGAACTTCTTTTAACAGTTCAATCCCGTCCATTTCGGGCATCATTAGATCACTCAATATAAAATCAGGCATCACGTAGCGAATCTTTTCAAGCCCTTCTTTACCGTTTGTAGCTATTTCAACGCGGTAATGAGCAACCAACTGTCCCGTTAAAAATATACGTAAATCCGCATTGTCTTCAACTAACAATAGAGTTTCATTTTTATCTATTTCAAAAGACACGTTGCTATTCTTATCGGTATTGGAGGGGGGAAGGTCAAAAGAATTAATGCTAAGGAATTCTTGAACACTTTGCGGAGCATTTGAATTATTGCGAATTGGAATTTCAATGCTCACATGGAGTCCATGATTTTCCCTGTTTTTTGCATAAATATTTCCGTCATGTAATAAGGTAAATTCTTTTGAAAGCGCTAAGCCTACTCCTGTACTTTTTCGTTTATGCACCTTACTTTTATCTTCGGTATAAAATAATTCAAAAATATAAGGCAGTGATACATTTGGAACTCCAGGTCCTTCGTCAATGATATGAATGCACATTTTATCTTGTTGCAGGTTTAACTGGATTTCCACGGTACTTCCGTCAGGTGCATAATTTAGAGCATTTGACAACAAGTTGAAAAGGATTATCTCTATTTTCCCCTGATCCAACTGAACAATCAATTCTTTAAATGCTGTGACAAATTTAAGGTTCACCTGTTTTGCCTCTGCAGATGCAGTAAAGGCGAACAACACATCAGAGATCAATACCACGATGTCGAATTGTGTAAGATGCAATTGATGCTTGTTTTCCTGTACTTTTCTCAAGTCTAACAACTGATTGACAAAAAGCTCCATTCGCGTAGCATTCCGATGAATAATATCCATATACACCTGCTTTTTTGTATCCGTCTCTTCACGTATCAATTTCTTTACCGGGCTTATGATAAGTGTCAATGGTGTTCGCAATTCATGGGAGATATTGGTAAAAAACTCCATTTTAAGTGCTCCAAGATGCTGTTCGAGGAGTACTTTCTGCTTTAAATGTATCATTTGCAAACTTATCTTAAAGACTGCATAGGAGATTCCCAGAATCAAAAGACCGTAGACTATATATGCCCAATTGGTCTTCCACCATGGTGGATTAATCATCAATTCAATCTTTCTGTAAGGTACTCCCTTATAAAAATCATCTTCACCCTTTATCTCGAGTGTGTAATTGCCCGGATTTAAATTGGTATAGGTAATACGAGTAATCTGATTATTAAGATGCCAGTTGGTATCAATCTGTTTTATACGATATTGAAAGTTTGGATGCATGTGGCGTGGATCCGAAACTGTTACATCAAAGGATAGGTTATTTTGATTATAATTTAAAATAAGGCGATCGGTATATTGTACACCAACTTGCTGTCCCTTTTTTTGAGGGTTAATTACAAACTCTTTATTATTAATCAAAAGCCCCGTTAGCAGAACCTGAGGTTTGCTATTTTTCTGCTGAAAGGATTTGGTGTCCAGACAAAGCATACCCTTCGTTGTGCCCCAATAAATCATTCCTTGCTTACTTTGAACCACTGACTTTTCTGAAAATCGCATATTGCCAAAGCCGTCGCTTGCATTAAAATTTACGAATCTCTTTTTTAAACGATCAAACTTGGACAGACCACCTTCTGTTGCTATCCAAAGGTTATGTTCTTCATCCGAGATACAGCTTAAAATATAATCATTGAAAAGTCCTTCTTTCGTAGTATAATGTTCAAATTGTAGCGTACGAAAAGGGTTGCCAGTGCATTTTGTCAATCCACCTCCTGAGGTACATATCCACATGCATCCATCATGATCTTTGTATAGATATTGTACATCATTATCGCCAATTTGGTCTCCCTTATAGTAAACATAGTAGAAATTATCCCCCTTTTTGATTGGATTGACAACCAGAACACCATACGTTGTTGCTACCCAAACCATACCCTTATCATCAAGGGTTAATTGCCGAACTCTGCTAAATGCATCCTTCCGCAATCCAGGCTTTTGCAATGTTATCCGTTCAAATTGCGTTCTTCCATTGATTTCAGTGGCACGCAGTAAACCCGATCCATAAGTTCCTATCCAAATAGCCCCCTGTTTATCCTCCAACAAAGAGTAAACTTGATTGCTGCTTAATTTTTTGTTTGTTGTACTAAATTGTTCGATTCTATAGGAGGTCCGCGCCTTATTTTGTGGTACAGCTTTTAATAAGCCGTGTTTTTTAGTACCCATCCACATTGTTCCTTTTTGGTCTTCCAATAAGCTATAGACAGACGAAAGCGCCTCGGCATCCACGCCGCTAAAAGAAACTGGCGAAATTCTTCCTTGATCAAAAACTGATATGCGTCTAAATTTTTTACCAACCCAAAGTCTTCCCAACTGATCAAATAAAAGGCTACGCACTTCGGGGTCCCCTGCTTGTCTCTGTTCATTTCCAAAGGGTTGGAATGATACCCCCTTGTTGTAAAAGACTATCCGTGCCATTCCCTCCCCCTCTACGGCAAACCAAATTACACCAGCAGGGTCATATAGAATATCATGGACAAAACGTGGAAAGTCAATCTGTTGACCATTTATTGACCTAAAAGAAAAGCTGATCTGACCATTCTGTTCATCAAAAAAACCAAATCCCCCCCCACGCATACTGATCCAAACTCTTTGCGACACATCCTCAAAACATTTAAAACTCATCGTTGAACTCTTCTTAAAGAACGGGGAGTCAAAATAGTTGCTTTTAAAATTATTCAAATTCAGCATCACTACGCCGTTCCCCTCTGGCTCAAGCCACAAACGTCGCTTACTATCTTCATAAATACCAGTAAGGCTAGTTCGAAATTGATATATTGTCCGTACTGTATGTCTCACGACATCAAACGCAATAAGTTCTCCTTGAGAAGTTGACAAAAACAGCTGCTTTTTATCGCGTGACATAAGCATTTCATTGATTCGTCCTTTAGTTACAGCTAATACCTGCAACTTTTTGTTTTTTTTATCATATACCAACAGGTTATTTCTTAGGGTAGAAAAGTACATGAAACCTGAAGATTCTGCAATCTTATCGATTCCATTTGACGTCAACTCAAAAGATTGAATAACATGGGGCTTATTCTGGTTTGAGGTCAATTGAAGCAAATGAAGACCTTCTTTTGTCCCTATCCATACCTGTCCTTCAGCATTCCTATGGAAGAAAGTCAATTTATTTGACGATAAATGATTAGCTACAACCTTACTGTCTGAGCTAAAGATCGAATAGTCAAAATTTTCACTTTTCGCATCGATACAAAATAAACCATCATCAGTACTGCCTACCCATAATGATTGTGCATCAATTGCGAAAATTTTATTAAATTGTATTGATTTTTTTTGTGTAGCTTCTACCTTCTCCGAAATCGAAAAAAGCTCCTCAGAAGCCTTGTCAAAACGATAAAGTTTCATATCATAGGTAAGAAACCAGATATCGTTTTCGGTACCGTCAATCATCTGAATGACTCGACGACTTGCAATATCAGACTTATTGAGTTCAGTCGAATTGAAGGTTTTGAAACGTTGTCCATCGTAACGGTTGATTCCATTCCATGTCCCAATCCAGATAAAACCGTCCTTATCCTTCATTAGACCTGTCAGATTACCATGAGAAAGACCTTTTTCTCCGCCATAATGATCCAATCTAAAGTTCTCTTGACCTAGAACAGTGGGTATATAAGCGAAAACTAACGCTAATAAATATATCCACGGACTACTGAATTTTATCATAATGAAGATTAGGCTTGTCCCCCGCTTTTTGAAAATCTGGTTACTACATAAAATTAGCTTTTTATTCACATATTACTTTATATTTTCTACGCAAACGATCTCAAAAAAAACTTAACAAAATCCGTTTAAGTATTGAGGAATGCTATTCCAACCTACTTCAGCTAAATGGAACAATAAGTAAGTATGAAACACTACTAAGACACTTATGTAATTGTTTACTGAGAAAATATGGGTACTCCGATGTATCTTTTGACGACTTCACCCCTATAAATTTGTACCGGAATTGGGTCATTTATCTACGTGATGACCAGAGTTTTACATACAATACGATTTAGCTGTCTATGATTGCCTTTACTACGCTTTGCCATTTGGCAATTAGCAGAAAGCAATGAACATTCGGAATTTTATTTCGCAATGGATGGCCAACAAGCCATAGGATACCATCAAATTAGCATTTTTATGGGACTCTCATCTTTAAATAAATACAGAAAGCCATTCTAATCAAATGGCTTTCTGTGTTTATTCGAATCTAATGGTATTACTGCTCTCGTTCAATCATAGATCCTATAACAATCAACAATCTGCTATTTTAAAGTTTGAAGATATTAAAATTGTATTATAAAACTATAGTTTCCATTTTGTAAACCTTAATGTACTATTATCGGGATAATCTATCCAAAAAGCAAAAAGCTCCTTATTCTGAACAAGGATTTTTTGATAAGCACCCAGATATTCTTTAAAAGTATTCGATACTATCGGCTTTGCTAAATACATTTCCTTCGCCAGGGAATAGTTATCATTTAGTGCTCTGTAGTTAACAGAAAACTTTTGGTCACTGAAATCCGAATAGATACAATGGATACCGCCATCATTGCCAAAAGCAGTAGAAAGTAGATTTCCCGTGGAAGTGATCAGATGTGGGCTAGACCACGACTCCCCTGCATTTCGACTCATAGATAACCATACCTCATTGCGCTGATGTGGATTTTGCCAGCTTAATAGAAGATCATTGCCCCGGGTCGTTAATTCCGTCATTGCTGAGCCAAGTTTCTGAGATATACTGCCTACAACCTTTGCTGTATCAAATCTTACTTTTTCGTCATCAGCGATTCTCCTGGTTAGAAAAATTCCTTTACTACCATACGAACCCGCCGAAATTAAAAGCTGATTTCCCTTGACCAAAGCCATAGCTGGCCCCAAATAAGTAATTGTTTGATCAGTAAACACATTAATGGGTTCTGTCCAGGTAGCGCCCTTGTCTTTGGATACTTGATATTTTACAGCATTTTTAAAGTTTTTAGTATAGGCAACATAAACTAGGTGGATTTCATCTCCATGACATACAATAGAAGGTTTGTCTAGCAGATTATCACTGCTTTTAATTGGCACTGATTTCAGATTAAAAACTTTGGTATCGAAATCAAATTCATACAACGAAATATTTCCGGAAAAAAAATCCTGCCCGATGTGCATGCAGACGACGTAGGTATCTCCTTTTTGGTTATTACACACAAAAGGATTCCCAGTGCCGAAGGTATTTGGCAGATCAATTATTCCTTTTGCCGACCAGGTCCGACCATTGTTTTCTGATGCGCGATAGGCAACCTGCATATCGGCTGCCTCCTCACTATTATCTTTCCGGGAGGGACGTTTTTCCATCCATACAGTAACGAGACTGTTCTTTGATGGTTTACATGCACTTACCTCGAATGCCCTAACATCGCTCAGAATCGCTGATCGATCTAACTGTGCAAAGGCTTGTCCGACTACCGACACAAACGCACACAATAAAAGTGCGTATATTATTTTCATATATCTTTCTCCCTTTTATTATCCTTTTTTTGCAAACGCGATCATGTTAGACAGTTCCTTTACGGCTTTGTCAGCATCGGCACCAAAGCCTGAAGTGCTGAAACGTATCTGCCCATGTGTATCAATAATAATTTTGGCAGGGATACCATCTACCTTGTATGCGGAGGCGACAGCACTCGCATTTGTTTTCGGATCGCGCAAATCCATTAATACTTCGAAAGAATACTTATTATCGGTTACATATTTTTTTGCATTAGCTGTTGGATCGCCGCCACCTTTTTCCCAGGTATGCAAAAACAAAAATTTGACATTGGGATCGTTCTTGTATTTATCTACCGCTTTTTGCATCGCTGGAAATGAGGCTTTACACGGCCCACACCAAGTGGCCCAAAAATCAAGTACGACCACTTTTCCTTTCAGGTCACTAAGCTTCACAAGATTGCCGTCAACGTCTTTTAATTCAAAGTCAGGAGCAGGTTTACTGACTGCCATTTTTGCGATTTCGGCCTGAATATTTTCCTCCTGAATAACTAATAAATTGCTTTCATACGCTTTATAACCCGATTCAGAACCGTTCACAGCGACGTAGGCAGTTTTAAGTTGCTCCATCATCGCCTTATTGGCCTGATCTTCTTTAACAGCATTTTCTATATAGGGTAGGGCTTCTTTAAAACGTTTGGTCTTGATCAGCGTCTGTACATAGGCTCCCTCCAGATATTTTAACGAACGGGGATCAGCTTTCTTATCTTCTTGGAGCGCCAAATACGCCTTTTGCGCTTCCTGATATCCTTTTTCTACATCCTTACCGTTAGACAAAGCTGTAACATAATTAGTCAGAACAGCAAAATAGTTATTTTGGGCACGTGACAAAAGATTAGGATCAGGACTTGAGCTTGCTTTGATTTCCGCCAAAGATGCCTCTGCAGCATCTACGCCATACTTTAAATAGCCAGCTGCGAGCTCGGGATTAGCCTGAACCATGGATCCGGCCATCATGGCATAAATTGTTTCCTTCGCGATGGGATTTCCTTTTCCATCAGTTGCCCCCTTTCCGTAGATATCAGCATAGAAACGCATCTTGGCATCATCGCCCCTAGCGGCGAAATCCTGGCTAAGCGAATACGTCAGAAAACCAAAGTTTTCGTCGGGATATTCTTTATAAAACTCCATAAAACTCTTGTCTCTGGCATCAAGATCAGATATCTCGCCTATCTCCTGTATTTTTTGTTGTAGGGCCAATCTTCCTTTTGGAAACTTCTTGAGAATTTCATTTTGAAGATTGTCGGCTTGTTCCGCCATACCTTTGGATGAATAATAACTATAGGCTACAAGATAATTATCCTCGACTGTTCCCTGTTGCAGCTCTTTTAATTTTGCCGTCAAAGCTGTCGGATCTGTAATTGTATTTAGCTCCGATAAACGTTGTCTGATAGTATTACCGGTATTCGCTTGTTGCGCTTTTGCCGTAAACAGAAAGCATGCTGAAAATGCTGTTAATATGATTTTTTTCATTTTTATATTTAATAAGATCGTGTTATTTATTTGCCTAATCCACCATCAATTTTATTTCATCAATGGCTTGTTTCCTTGTTATTTTATTAAGAAGCTTTTCGGTAGCTAATATTGGTAATCTGTCCAAAGCCGGTATATACTATTGCCTTTCTATTACTGTCGATATCACCAAACTCATTCAGAAAAATACAGTGCACTTCACCTACAGTACCCCTGTTGACCGCAATCACGAGTTGCCGGTTTGCATCTGTACCCGACTTTAGCATTTTAAGATCGACGATTTCCGCTCCAGCTGCTAATCTGTATAGTTCAGTCACGATTCCATTCGCCGCCGATACCTTAAAAATTTTGCTCTTCGATGAATAATATCCTCTTTCAACATCTGAAGCTGCTGCAAATCCTGTGAACTGATCGAGTTCTCGGGCTCCGCTTAATTGCGTATAATATCCGTCCAAAATACTTGAGGTCGATTTTAGTCTAAATGCATAAATGTAGGCCTGTCCTCCATCTTCCATTAAACTTAAATAATTGTCACTCAGCGTCAGATCACTGCCTAACATGGTTTTTTGAATATTATTGATATTATATTGCCCATTTGTTGTCTGTCGTGATGGGATAGTCAGCTCACGTCCTTGATAGGTAGCCGACATAAAACGCTTATTTTTATTATCATAGAAATAGGTTGTAAAGGCTGCATCCGGGAAAACAAAAGGGAACATGGAATAATCACCTTCAAAACGATTAGAGAATTTTCCAAAATCTGTATTTGAACCAAAATCGGTACCATTGGCAGCATAAACCTCACCATCGTGGATTAGATACTGATCAATATTATAGGCATTGGCACCATAAGCCGGAATTTTGGAGAAGCTCTTACTATTATAGAAGTATTCATTTAGGTCCATGGTCTGCAACATTGTTTCGGCATCGAAAACGCGTAGGCCATTCTCCGTAAAATAGAATAGCTGCTTAAAACTCCCAAAAAATGCTGTCGGTACGACAGCTGATACCGCAGCGACAAGTTTTTCGGGATAGGCAGCCCCATTGATATCTGCTATCGGGTTGTAAAACACTTGTTGGTCAGCAGTCCTAATAAATGACATTTGCCCTTTTCCATTTAAATTGTTTCCCACTAACCAGCCCTCGGGAAAAGCACCTGTCACTTTTAAAGAATAAAGTTGACTAATTGCTTTAATATCGGTAGTAGGATCAGTAGCCAGAAATTGAATGGTATAATCGTCTACGGCTAATTCGACTTTGATATCCAGATCCTTTGTGGTGGCCAATATCTGATAGGATTCGCCCACATACAATCGCCATTGATAGGTATACTGCTTGTTGGGGTTTGTCCCTTTTAACTGAGGCCGAATGACCAAATTTTGCAACTGGGCAAGTACGATGGCCGTGTCTTGAGGAGACGCAACTGAGATTTCCTCGATGTCCTTATAAGGCTGGAATTTTTCTTCTTTGCAGCTCCAAAAATTAAGTACCACAAAAAATGCCAGCATAAAATTAATACTTTTCATTTGATCCAATTTAAAAAATCACTTGTTTACCATTTTCATCCAACAGTGGACCGTTCTCTGCCTCATATGTTTTCTGTGCAGCTCGAAGACGCAATCGCATATTAAGCAGTTCGCCTGTGGATAGATCGCCAAAAACAGTATCCTCACCATATACTGTAAACATAAATTGCAACTTGGTGACACTAAATTCTCCGACGGCCCATTCGATATCATCCCAATATGAAGGCTTTGATAGGTAATCGTTAAACTTTATTTTGTATCTCGCGATGCTAAAGGTCTTTTTGATCTCTTGCCCTATTGCGCCTTTTTCAAATATATCGGAAGTTTTCACGGTGACATTTAAAAGCATGGTTTTCTCTTTTAACTGGGCACTGCGCAGCAATATGACGGGATACAGTATCCGAACGGAATCTGCCGGAAGAATAATCTCGGGTAGCATATAGTCAACTCCTTCAACGGCTGTGCTTCCTGAATCCGCTGCAAGCTGAAACTTCCGGTCTGTTTTCGTTGGAGCTCCCTGCACCCGGACTTTCAAAAATATCGTATCGCGCATCACCGAAGGAAGCCGTGAAGCAAAAGAATAGCTGGTGCTATCTGCTTCATACTGCCCGACATAAATACTAAGCGCGTCCTTGCCTTTAAAAAACATAATCTCATCCTTTTTGCAGCTGAAAAATACCAGGATGATTATCAGCGCTAACATTAAACTTTTCATAATTACTATTTGATCGTTAGGTTTCTAATTGATAATATACATGACCGTATTAATAATTTGGGTTAAACTCAAGTTCATCATTAGGAATTGGAAGTAAATAGTTTTTTGTGCTAAAGCTTGTCATTCCAGCAGGCTTAAAAGGTATATCTGTAAAATTCCGCCGCTTGTAGTAGTAGAATAACTGACCTTCGGCATACATTTCTTTTTGATATTCCTTTGTGATCTCATTTTGGATAAAAGTACGGTCAAGATTTTCTGCTGTTAATGGCAGTGCTGTCACGGTACGGGCCAAACGAACCTGATTGAGTTGACCTAAAGCTTCGTCTGCCGATGTGGCCGTCTCAGCAATAATATACCGCATTTCACTGCAACGTATCACAGGAATCATATGGTCTAGCCGCAGGCTGTCAATAGAGGTCGATGAGGTCTGCCAGAATTTGGATGGAAATTTAAATCCCTGGCTGTCTTCAAAAAGGTTGAGCCATCTGATATCGCCTTCACCAACTGTCGATACTTCGTACAAGGTTTTAAAGTCTGCTTCAGGCCTGCTCAGACGGTCTGAGAAACTGCCATAAAAAGTAAAATATTGGTCGTATGCCCAAGTCTGAATATTCCTATTCCGAACGGCAAAAATCAGCTCGCTTTTAAAGAGACGATCTTTTGTTCCGGCAGCAGCACTAACGCCGGATTTGTCAACGAAAGGAAACAGACCGGAATCTACAATTTCCTTTGCCGTAGAATAGGCGCGGGCTTGATCTCCACGATATAGATATATTCTCGCCAATACGCCTTTTGCTGCATAATAATTGAACTTATATCTTCTTTCTGTCGATCCGGTTAGAATGGGATCCACCTTTTTTAATAGATCAGCAGACTGTAATAGATCTTGTAGTGCCAGTTCTGTGACCTCTGTCACTGTAGCGGGCACTTGTGAATACTGGTCAATGGTCACCCGATAAGGGATTGCCTTGGCCTGAGGTGAGACAATGAAGGATGGTGCAAACATCCGCAATAGTTCAAAATGCAAAAAACCTCTCAGCCCCAATGCTTCACCTTTAATCTCAGTGTAGGCTTCGTCAGTCAGAACGCTTCTGTTTTGCTCGCAGAATTTTAGAATATTATTTAAACCGGCAATCCCGTTGTACGCTTTAGACCATACCTGTCCCGTATAGCCAATTACTTCAGCAGATTCATAATCATAGTTGCGGCTTTTGACGAAAAGTCCGCTTGCGCCTGATGTATTATAATTCTGTGCTAATGCGGAGACAAATCCCATAGATAGATTATCTCCATACAAATTGCGGCTTGCAATAGTTGAGTAAACACCGTTTAATGTCTGACGAAATCCAATTTCTGAAGCAAACATCTCCTCTTCGGCCACGCTAGATTTTGGTGCGATATCCAGGTATTTTTTACAGCCTTGAAACGATAAACATGCTATCGAAAGGATGAGTATATAGTTATGTATTGATTTCATGATTTTTGAATTTAAATTCCTACGCGTAATGAAAGGGCAAATGTGCGCGCAAATGGATTTGCGGTACCCCGTTCTACTTCTATTGAACTCCATCGAAACAGGTCATTTGTAAGTCCTGTAATCTGTAAACTCCGCAGGCCAATACGTTTGATCCATGCTTTTTGGTAAAAATTGTATCCAAAAGAAAGCGTACTTAATGTTAGGACATTGTTATCCTGCACAAATCGGGATGTCAACCTGGTAGCAGGATTACCCACACCAATGGCCGTGAATTGACTCCTACTCCCCGGCCCTGTCCAACCGAGATCATAAGCTCTTCGATCCACATTTTCGGTAGGATCCACTGATTCCACACGATCAATCAACGTTTGATTATAAAGTTGCCCACCGTATTGGTAATTAAACACGACTCCCACTTCAAAGCCTTTATGATTTAAATTCGTACCGAAATTGCCATTCCATTTGGGAATACTGACACCGTAAGCTACTTTGTCAGCGGCATTCCACTCATAGGTGCGCTGGCCATCTTTTGTAAGAAATATTTCTGATCCTGTAGCCGGATCTACACCGAGCGATTTCACTACAAATATGGCATCCATGGACTGACCTTCCTGTAGTAAAATATTGGGCACAGTTTGATTTTCATTATTTTCGTTCAAGCGATCATTGGAGGATTTCAGTCTGTTTGACAGTTCTTTGAGCGTATTCTTGTTCGTAAATCCGTTGAGGTAAATGGACCACAGGGTTCCAGTTTCCTTTTTCTCGAGAATCTTATAACGTGCTGAAAATTCGAATCCATTATTTTCCACTTTACCTAGATTTTCTGAAAAGCTGCTAAAGCCAGTCGAAGGTGCTAATGTTAGACTGGTCAAGGAGTTTTCGGTGATATCCTTGTATAGATCGAAACGCAAATCAAGTTTTTGTTTAAATAGGATCGCATCGATTCCTACGTTTAATTTCTTAACATTTTGCCAGCTTAGATCGTGATTACCGAGGTTGCCTATTGTCGCCCCCAGATCATCGTAATAACCGCTTTCGACACCAAAATTATATCGGGTCTGAGCTGAATAAGCTGGAATATTCAAGGATCCAGTTGTACCATAACTACCCCTTAGCTTGAGCCTGTTGACCAAGTCATTTTTCTTGAAAAATGACTCATTATGGATATTCCAACCAAGCCCCGTGGACCAAAATGTACCAAAACGCTTATCGGTACCATATTGTGATGATCCATCACGCTTTACCGATACATCGGCCAAAAATCTATTATCGTAAGAATAGTTGGCATTGTAGAGATAACCGATACGCCTGACTGTACTCTCATCACCTGTAGGCTTGCCATTTAATTGGTATTGATTCGCAAACAACAAATTGTCGAGTCGGTCATAAGGAAATCCTTCAGCAACGATTTGTGTAAAATTATTGGTTGAGCTCGATAAATTTATGGATGCAGTAGATACCCATTGGTGCTTGCCCCACATCAATGTATAGTTCAGATTGGTCATGCTTTCATAGGATGAAAGTTCATCGTTGCGATCGGTATAGGAACCTCTGCGATTTTTATCAGCGATTTCTTCAAACCGACTGTCCTGGGCAGAATAAAATTGATCTGTACCACCTCTTTGTTTGGTGAAGCTCAAATTTGACTCGATATAAAAGTTGGATCGGATTGAATATCTTACTTGAAAATTATTTGTTATCCCCAATGAGCTGGTCTGGTTGACCGAATGCAAAGTTGCATCGTAAACAGGATTAGGTTTGATAAAATTCCTGCCTACATATCGGAAGTTTTCCAGATAACGCTGTACCTCCCCTTTTTCGTCATAGGGAGTCCAATAAGGATTTAACACCAAATAGTCACTGAAGCTACCATAAGGGGATTCATTCGCTATATTTTGATATACTCGAATGGAATTCCTGAATTGGAATTTGTTCACTAAATAGGTAAGATCAAACTGCCCGGAATAGTTTTTCCTATCCTGCCCCTTCATGACACCCTGTTGTAGATCTGCCGTCGCCAATACCCCGTATCTCAGGTATTGGTCACCGCCCTGAAGACTTAAGTTTGTCCGGTTATTAAAGCCAACCTGAGTCGGTACCTTTTTCCAATCTGTGTCAATACCGCGCTGGACGTTTTTCCAGCGTTCGTTATAAATTTGCTCATATCTTAGATAATCTTGGTCAAATTTAGCTTCATACACTCCTGTACGCTTTTCGAAATCCAATTTTTCTCTTGCATTCAAATAATTGTAAACGGATAGATCCGGAAGCGATAATCTGAAATCGTTATTCAGCGTAACCTGGATCTTACCAGGTTTAGGTGCAATCGTATTGACTACCATAACACCATTGGCCCCACGGGAACCATAAATTGCTGTTGCCGAGGCATCTTTTAAAATGGTCACACTAGCAATCATATTCATATCGAGATCAACGATACGCTGAAGTGTTACTTCAAAACCATCCAGAATAAAAAGTGGTTGATTAGGGTTGGAAGAAAGCTCACCATTTAAGTTGGGCAATGAGTTTTGACCACGAAGCTGTATTTCTGGTAATTGATTTATACTACCGCCCGTAACGTTATTTGGCATAATACGAAAGGAGGGTTCGATGGCTGAAATACCCGCAAAAATATTATTTGTGGATATTTTCTTGAGGTCTTCACCTGATATAGTTCGCGATGCTCCGGTAAAGCTTTCGGCACTCCGGTTGAATATACCTGTGACCACAACTTCTTCAATGTCTTCGGTCTTTTCTTCCATCTCGACCTTATATTTAACAGAGGCCGTTATGGGTATAATCAGCTTTTTGTAACCAATAAAATTGAATTCCAAAGTTTTGGCATATTCGGGGACATTTAAGGTAAAATTCCCTCTACTATCGGTTTTGGTCTGTATATTCTTCTCGCCTACTGTTACCGTCACACCGGCCATCGGCTGTTTAGACGTAGTATTAAGAACCTGCCCCTGAAGTATAATATTTTCAGCTTTTTCCTCATCAATCAGCACAATCGTCTGATTTTTAAAAATGTAGATAACCCCAGTATTGGAATTAAAGTATTGATTTAACACTTTAAGGATGTTTTCATTGGTAAAATTTGGACTTACCTTTTTACCAAAATCCAATTTGGAAGACGTAAAAACAAAGTCATATCCCGTCTGCTTTCTGATCTCCGACAAAAATTCATTCAGTGTGATGTTCTTTTTGTTGATCGTCACCGTTTGGGTCTGCGCATCTGCACGATGAAGACTAATACTGGCGTATATAGCTGTGCAAACCGCAATTTTCAGCAATTTTTTGTTAAAATTCCCCATAAAAATGGTTGTATTAGCTTACCCTATCTGCTTTGCAGAATGGGAATCTTGGTTAGTAGTAAAATGATGGTTTTAGATGTAAGTTAGTTTTTCATAAATAAAAATATTAACGCATGACGATGACCTCCTTTCCTTTTTGCTTGAATTTGATATGATTTGCTTTTTCTAGAATTTCGAGCACTTCCTTCAGCTTTTTCGTTCTTGAAATTTGCCCCCAAACACGTTCGCCCGGTATCTTACCTTGATAATGAATGTCTACATCATACCAACGACTAATCTGTTGTAATACTTCTTGGATAGGTAGATCAGCAAAGTAAAAATAATTATTCTTCCAGGCGAGGCTTGATTCAAGATCAGCAGGCTGTTTGGTGAGCCCTGTGTTAGTTACAACGACAAGTTCATTTGGTTTCATCAGTATCTCATGCCCTGTATTCACTGACCTTATCCGGACACTACCTTCAATTAAAGTTGTTTTGATCGACTGCGCGTCGCTATAAGCAGAAACATTAAATTGGGTACCATAAACACTGATCTCCTGCTTCTGATTTCCGACATTTGTATTGACAAAAAATCGTCGCGTCTTATCTTTTGCTACTTCAAAATAACCTTCGCCTTCAAAAGTCACCCGCCTTTCATCGTTTCCGAATGTTGTCGGAAAACTCAACCTGGATTCCGCATTTAAATGAACAACTGTGCCATCGCCTAAAATTATCCTATATGTACGTCCACGAGGTGTGGTAATCGTATTGATGTTATTAGCATAATTATGTTCTTGTTCAATCCCGGGTTTCAACTGGATAAGTAAACTACCGTCGGAAGTACGTTGTAGGTGTACGCCGTCCTTTTCGATTACTTTACCCGAATCTAGACTTTCGAGTGCCAAACGTGAGCCGTTAGCCATTTGTAAGATCGTATTTTTATTGGCCAACATATTGTCTCGAGATTCTTTTTCCTTACCTGGCTGATTCTTATCAATTTGTTCTTTCTTATTAACGACATTGAGATCTTTAAATAGCTGTTTTTGCGTACCAAGCCATATGGTGGAAAACACGATACCCAAGAAAATTGCTGCTGCTGCAGTCCATTTCAAATAGTTAAACCTTTTTACCGAAGGTGTTTTAGTATCAACCGCATAAATGGCCTCGAGGATCTGATTCTGCGTTTGGGAAGGCATATCGATCAGCTCCTTTTGTTGAAAAAACAAGTCTAGTAAGGCGCCGTCCAGATTTTCCAAAATATTATTATCTGAAAGATAGCCGTCAAGCTCCTCTCTCTCAGCCTTTGACTCCTGCCCGGTCAGGCAGAGCTCCAAAAGGTATTTTAATCTATTATCGTTGGAAGCGGTCATAATTTTTCAAACTATGAGCAAAAGAATAATCATCAATTGATGCTTCTTCTGCCAATCTAAGTAAAGGACGATCTGTAAAATACTTTGGGGGTATCCGTGTTAAAAAAAAATTAAAAATATTTTAAGAAAAAATGAAGCAGCAAAACCAGCGGTATGTCTTTCATATGGGCAGTGCAATACGCGCGGATACTTTTCATTGCTTGGTCGAGATTTGACTTAACCGTCTCAGGTGACACCTGAAGTATTTCGGCTGCTTCTTCGCGCTTTAGATATTGTTCCCGGATTAATCGATAGGTCTCTTTTTGCTTTGTTGGAAGCCGTCCAATTGCTTCATCCAGCAAACGCTTGAAATCTTTATCCTGAGTCAAATAATCTGCTTCTGGATAAACACGAAGTAAAGCATTCTTGGCTTCCTCTTGGGAATACATTTTATAATGTGCTTTCTTCTTAATGACATCCAGGGCAATATTTTTAGATAACACATAAAGCCAGGTTTCAAAATTTGCAATTTCAGGAATCTGCTGCCGATGAATCCATACTTTAACAAAGGTATCCTGAACGATGTCTTCAGCCATCCATTCGTTGTTAGTAACACGGAAGGCTGTTGTATATATATTGGGGCGATAGGTATCAAACAGCACTTTGAAGGCTCCCTCATCTCCTTCGGCAACACTCATCAAAATAGATGTATCTATTTGCAAAGCCATGTTCAAATATTGTCTGTTTTCTGCAAAAATAGTTTTTATGATCTTATTAATAGCAAATTATGTGAAAAATGGTGGATAAAAACCATGTAAAATGCTAAATTCTTTTGATGAATTCACCAAAAAATTGCCTCTTTTCATCATTTAATTGGAGAGAACGTTACAAATTTGATAGATAGAATTTCCGATCCGAATGACTGGCGCATGTTCCGCGCCTGCACAATAATTTAAACTCTAAAAAGGTTGCATTTTGAATGTGCATGCAATGCTTTTTCAGAAGACAAACAGCCTATTTGAAGCTATATGATCTGGAATTGATCGCCGGTCAAAATCTATTGCCATCCGACACGGTAAATTCCTTTGTAATCAATGAAAGCGCAGTCAAAACATTCGGGTTTCAATCCCCCGGAATATGCAAAAAAAGTAAATATCATAAGATTTATGAATTTATTATTTAGACCATATTCTCATTAACGCCTCATCTTTTCCGTCCATATAGTTCTCGATCGTATAGTTTATCTTAATATCAGGTTTCAAAGGCCTTTTTTTCCCTTTCCATACCTCCCAGTATTTCGTCGAGAAAGCAATCACGATATCAGATTTGGGCAAATTAAAACCCCTTACTTCTCCATAATGGTTGATGGAACCACTGGTTTCTTCACCGATAAAAGTTGCATTCGAATTTTTCTTCAGTTCAGATTTCAGTACAACATCATCGCTGGGAAATGACAGTTTATTATGAAACATTTGAAAAATATTCATTTGTACATTGGTTCTTTGGTAGAATGTCCAAAGCCCAATTAGGTCAGTTCATATACAAACATTGCAACCACCATTTAAAGCAGCTTGGATATGCTTTCGTATAGGAACGCACAACATCGACAATTTTTAACTCACAAAGGTCAACCTTTTAAGAATGTTCATAGTATAATAGAAGATAAGAAAGGAGATATTTGGCTCGGTGGCAGTGATCCCCTACTGCTCCGGCCGAAATCCTCAGGTCTGTAGTCCTATTAATCACTTCTGGTATTACATCTTCTTTTCGAAAAGAGATAGTATAGTTGTTGCAATTGGTGATTTTTTTTGCTTTTGATGATTGCTGATGGTAATACTGGAATAAGTTACATCTTACTTCACGCAACGGCTTTAAATAATCTCAAAAACAAGTTGTTCCCAGTCAGAAATGCACTGGGAACAACTTTTCGACTAGACTATTCAGTGTAACTTAACTCCGTTTCCGGTGCCTTCGTCAAGCATAAAAAAGTATGCCATCTTGCGTCCATTACTTCAAAAACTATTGCCTCTTTCAACATTTCGCATGCGACATAGCGATTATGAAGACTGGCTCATTATGGTTAACTCACTTCGGGCTTTTAGACGATATTTGGCGTAACTCGTCCTTGCGATGCAGGAGTAAAAAGGTTAACCAAATTGCCTTCAGGATCACGAAATAAGAGAGATCTATTGCCCCAGGGCATTGTCGTAGGCTTCTGAACAATGTAAGGTTCAAGATAATCAGCTAATCTTTCATAAACACTATCCACGTCATCCACCATAAACTCTATAATAGCACTGCGATTTTGTGAAGCCTGCGCAACACTTTCACCTCCGAAAAATTGTAGTGTCCTTGTGCTTCCTATTGCCAAGGTAGCTGTATTTGTTTTTAATTCAGCAAAATCGGGTGTGTACTGTGTCATAGAGGTTCCTATAACCTTCTCATAAAATTTTATCATGCCGTCAATCTCAGCGGCAATGATACGAACGGAAACTAAATTCATTTCTTATAAATATTTAAAATTACTCGGCAAATGTAAAGTCCCATACTGACAACAGTATGGCAGTCTGCTTTTGAATTTACTTGGAATTTAAAGCATATTCTACGACACGGTTTTCCGTGTCTTGTTGATAAAGCATTATACTTGGCAAAGAAATTATCAAATCATAACAATTCAGCCAATGTTTTTTGCAAAGCCGGTCCGCGTAAATCTTTAGCAACAATTTTTCTATTTGGATCGATCAAAAAATTCTGTGGAATTGCATTGACTCCATAGGCTTTTGCCACCTCAGTATTCCAACCCTTTAAGTCGGAAACCTGCGTCCAGGGAAGGTCATCGTCCTTAACCGCTTTCAACCATTTCTCCCGTGCGTCGGCTTTATCCAGAGATACACCGATGACAGTAAAATTTTGAGCTTTAAACTGGTTATAAGCATTTACTACATTCGGGTTTTCCGCTCGGCATGGCCCACACCAACTGGCCCAAAAATCAACCAGGACAAACTTACCTTTGAAAGATGACAGGGAAACAGGATTGCCTTTCCCCAAGTAACACCGACACACAAATTATGGCCTAGTATTGCAGCGCATAGCCATTATAATTAAATAGGCCATTGTTACTTCCCAGCCATAACATTCCCAAACTATCTTGCGCAAATGAATGTACGGTATTTGCGTTCGTACCCAAAGAAATATTTCGGAAAGACGGATAATCCAGCGATTGTCCAACAACCGAAGTACTGATTAAGGAACAAAAAAATAAACAACAGAAATAAAAAGATTGCATTACTTAAAAGCGCTATGCTACAAACTTAGTTAATTCTTATGGAATACATCATATGCCTACAACTTAACACCAACTTATCCCTAACAGCAATTTTTATTCAATTTTTAGACAGTAATTTGTCATTGCTTATTTAGTGCACACCGAGTAATTACTGAACGAGCACTGAACGAGCACTGAACAAGCAGTGTGAAATAGGTCAATTTGGTTACCAATTGTTTCTCATTTGCTGCTGCTAAGAAATAAGAGATAAAAAAAAGTTAGGAATCATTTAAACAAGAAAAAGGCTAGGTCAATCACGAACCTAGCCTCTACAAAAAACAATCCTTTAACCTGCGTTTATTTAACTAATTAATACATTTCCGATCAAATAACAGTGTCCATGGCAAATCGTTTAAATTATTTTTATTTTTTTTGATAGTGTCCCATCAAACACTATACAACACGCAACCTTCAACGTTTAGCTCATACGTGTTCAGCCAGCTACATCGCTCATACCAATCGTGCATTACAGCTAACAAATTACAATAGCCAAACCTATACATAATTTTTTTTTTCAAACGAAGCCAATGAAGTGTTGTTCTTTTTAAAAAAGTATATATGGCACATTTAGAAGTAAAACCTAAAAATGGAGCACCTTGGTGGCTATGGCTCCTGCTATCACTCCTTGCATTGGGATTGGTCCTCTATTTTGTAAACCGCTACAACAGCGGCGCACAATTAAATGAGGCTACTCCGGACACAAGTGTAAACACCACAGCGCCACTAAGAGATACTCTTTAGACCCTCGTGAAATAATTGAATAACTCAAAAACTAAAAACATGGCAATAGAAGACAAAAATTATAATCATTTGATTGAACTCGGCGGAAGCGATTATGAAATAGTCGATGGAGAACCTGATATCCGCGGATGGAAAGTGAAAAATGAGGCTGGTCAATTGATCGGACAAGTGACAGATCTGCTGTTTGATCCGCAGAGCCAACAGGTTCGCTATCTTATCATCGACCTGAATGATGCTGAATTTGTTGTGGAAGAAGATAAGAAAATACTTGTACCCATCGGTCTTGCCTCGCTTTATGACGGCACGAAGATTCAGGCGAGTAATGATACCGCTTACCCAACTCCCCCCGTTGAGCCGATTAATCATAGCGTGATCTTTACTGTCGACGAGATTCCGACAGAAGAGCCCGCAACGGATTATTTATACAATCCTGCTGATGATGGAGAGGTGGTGGTTCTATCCATTACTGAAGATCAGGTCATTCGACTGCCTGCTTACCAAGAGCACCATGTCGATCCGAAAACGGAATTATCTATCCGGCACATCTTTGAAGGCACCGGAAATGTTGGATTTGTCGTAAGTGACAATAGTTATGATCCATCCACATTTTATACGCATTACCACTTTAGCGAAGATACTTTTTATAGCGAAGGAAAACAGATGGATACACTTCCTTCTGATCAAGCTCAACGGACTAGAAGAGTGGCTGCTCGATACGAACATGGGACAGCGTATGAACCTGGTACACGCAACAACAACGAACGATAAACAAACGCTATTACATATACTCATTCTGGCTTCGATACGCTATTAGCGAAGCCGGAATGAGTGTATAGATAAAACACTCCCTTTGATGTAAACTCAAGCGCAGCGTTTAAACACGCCTTAACAGTGTATTTTATAACCTAAACCACCACATCAACTACCTAAATTCCCTAACAAATCGCCAAAATTGCACCATAATTGCATGCTGTTACAAGACATCAATATAAATCGGTTATGAAAACAAATTATAAAATTGTCAGCGAGAAAAACAGGAAAACGATCAGTAGATATTACGAAAAATATAGCTGGTATAAGTTGGACCGCGAGGAACTGTCGCAAGAATTACTTATCCGGGGAGGCTTTTTAATCATCCTGACGTATATGCTGTGGTAAAAAAATGACATTATAGCGATATCTATCTATAAATTCCAAACCATTTGTATGGTTATGTTGTCTTATGTGTAAACTTAAATCAGACAACACATTGAACAGATTTACCCGAATTGTCTTAAAAACATTATTGTGGATTATTGGCGGAATCATTGGACTCTTCATTCTAATTATTTTTTTGCTGCGTCTTCCCACGATACAGAATTATATTGCCGGAAAAGTAACCCATTATGTCGAAGGCAAGATTGGCACCCCCGTTAGAATTGGCTATATCAATATTGATTTTCTAAAAAAACTGGTCTTGGAAAACATCTATCTCGAAGATCAGAGTAAGGACACTTTAGTTGCTGGAAAGAGCATTACCTGACAAAGCCTTTTATGGTGGATGAGCTTCACCTTGTTATACACAATCTCATCAAAAACCGCATGAAGGTTAAAGGAAAGTTTTCGGGCGCGCAGCAGCAGGAAGGTAAGGTAAAAACCATCACCTTTAAGTCTAGCGATGAGCAGCTGATGGAACGTATTGTCAAAACAGTGAATCAATACCTGGAGAATTCGGAGTTCAATGTGCAGTTTCTAGCCGATGAAGTAGGGTTGAGCCGTGTACAGCTGCGCCGTAAGGTGAAATCGCTGACGGGTATTTCGACCGGTGAATTTATTCGTAATATCCGGTTACAGCAAGCTGAAAAGTTGCTGTTGGAGAAAAAAATGAATATCTCTCAGGTAGCTTATTCGCTCGGATTTACCAATCAGACGCATTTCACTACACTATTCAAAAAGATGTATGGATTGAGCCCCACTGAATATATTCAGCGGCATAGCTTTAAGGAAAATTAAGCGATGTAATAATCTAAACTATTTTAAAGATCAAAAATACCACTATCAGCATAAGAACTTTTAAGAAATTTTCAAAAACTTAGATTCAAGCAGAAGAGTATCTAGCTATTCTTTGCATCATCCAGAGAGAATGACGGTAATAAAGCAATCTGGATGGAGCCTTTGGAATGAAACAGGAGAAACAAAAAAGTTCGCTTTAAACAGGTCGGCATGAAAAATCGAGCGGGACCTTATATTGCAATTAATGACAAATTTATCTAAGTTTGTCGTCACCTATTACGACTGACGTGAATCTTAAAAATGAGATCGAATCTAAATATATCCTTCAGCGCCTACAGCAGGGTGACAGGCAGGTGTTCGACCTTATTTTTAAATCCTATTGGGATCCCCTACTTATCTACCTGTCCAAACTGGTGAAAGACCAGACCGATGCAGAAGATCTCTTGCAGAATATTTTCGTCAATCTCTGGAACAAAACTCAATCGTCCGAAATACAGGATATTCACGGCTGGTTATATGGGGCTGCCCGTAAAAGCGCACTTTTCTATCACCGCACTCAAGGCAATCAAAAAAAATTGATTGCATCAATCTTGGAATATATTGACGTTACCGGATTTTCATTGAGCGACCAGCAGCAAGGTAAAGAGCTGCAGCAGATCATTGACGGTGAAATTGAACGGCTCCCAGCAAAAATGAAAGAGGTATTTCTATTGAGCCGACAGGAGCAACTTAGTTATAAAGAAATTGCAGAACGTCTGGACATCTCTGACCAAACGGTCAAAAAACAGATCAGCAACGCACTGAACATTCTGAGAAATAACCTCAAGAAACAGGGGCTCTATTCGCTTCTGCTCCTCCTTCTCATCGACTTAAAATAAAATTCATTATTTTTTAATATTCATCTACCACCAAATACGGTTTGATGCAACTATACTATAAACACTGGCGCTCATGGAACAGAAAAACATTGCGGAAATCTTATTGAAGTACGAACTCGGTATCAGTTCAGCGGAGGAAAACCAGCTGATAGAATCGTGGTACGAAGCGCAGCAAGCTGTAGAATGGGAACTGGATAGCGCCGAGCAGGAAGATCGTAAAAATACCATACTCCTTCAAATCCAGCAACAACTTGATGCAAAGCCTTCCTCGCGTAATCCATGGTACCGAAGAGCCGCTTGGATCAGCGCTGCTGCTGCCGTCCTGCTGATCGCTTTTGCGTTACTTTTTATCCCGCATGGACAGTCGCATCGCGATACCCTAGCCGCAATAGATCAATTCAAACCCGGACAAGAAAAGGCCATACTGAAATTGGAAGACGGGTCAAGCATCGCACTCAAGGGAGGCAAATCGGGTGTTAAGATCGTCAACGGAACAGCCGTCTATTTAGATGGATCGCCTATCAGCGCTATGGAATTGCAATCGCGCAAATTGACCGTTGAAGTTCCCAGGGGTGGTCAATATCAGGTTAACCTGCCCGATGGCAGTAAAGTATGGCTGAATGCTGCATCGACAATCAGCTATCCAATGCAATTTGCTGCCGACAAACGGGAAGTCTTGTTAACAGGAGAAGCCTATTTTGAAGTAAACAAAAATCCACATAAACCCTTTATCGTGAAATCCAGAAACCAGGAAGTCAAGGTATTGGGCACCACATTTAACATCAACAGTTATGACAACCGCGAGTTTGTTGAAACTACACTGCTTGAAGGTTCGGTCGATGTAAATCAACGCCTGCTTGTACCCGGACAGCGATCGCTCATCTCCAAGACATCGATCCAGATTCTACCGGCCAATATCGAAGCAGCGACAGCTTGGAAGAAAGGATATTTCCTATTTGACAACGAACGGCTCGATGCCATTTTGGCTACACTTTCAAGGTGGTACAATGTAGATTTTGAATATGAAGACTCCGCTACGAAACAGCTTGTCTTTTGGGGATCTATCGACAAAAATCAATCATTGACCAAAACGCTTACCTTTTTGGAAAGCACCGGTCAATTAAACTTTAACTATCGTGACGGCAAAATAGCTGTTCACAAAATTAAATAACGAAGCCTTTTTTACACAGAAATCTAAACACATTAACCTAAATCACAGACCCGATGAATCGTCTAAAAAACTTGCTCTTGGTCACGTCGCTTCTTGCTGGTAGCACAGTCGTTGGTCAACAGCTCAATTATCAGGGAAAACCGACGCTCAAAGAACTTTTTTCAACCATCCGACAACAGACAGGCTATAACATCATTGCGTCTGGCAATCAGATCGACCTCAATACCGTTGTCAAAGTTCAGGCAAAGGATAAAGCCTTGCGTGATGTTCTTGATGAAGCCTTTAAGGATTTACCGTTCACCTTTAAAATTGTTGGAAGAGAGATCACCATTCTTCCACGGGAGAAAAGCGGCCAACAGCATCAAAAACAACAGCAACCTGCCAAACAGCTTTTGTTGAACGGAACTGTACGGGACAAATCCGGCCCCGTAGAACTGGTAACCGTTTACAACAAAAGCAATGATAAAGTTACCTTTACAAATGATAAAGGCGCTTTTAAGATCGAGCGGACCAATCATACCGACACCTTGGTTTTCAGTTCCGTTGGTTACGAAGAGAGGCAACTTGCTGTAGCCCCAAGCCAAAGCATCATTAGCATGCAGCTTTTGCAGACCCAAAACCTGCTTGATGAAGTCAGCGTACTATCGTATGGGCAGGAGGTATCAAAACGGTTGAATACAGGTTCGACCGCTAGCGTGACTGCGGCCACCATTGAGAAAACACCGACAGCAGACCCGCTCATTGCACTCCAAAATCGGGTTCCTGGTATGATGATCAATACCCTAAATGGCCTTCCCGGCATACAGACTCAGGTGCAAATCCGGGGCATCAATACGGTCAATCAGGATGGCCAAGCGCGACAACCCTTGTACATTGTTGATGGTATTCCTTTTAATAGCAGTTCACTGGCCTATATCGGTGCAAATGGCCTCACCTCTTCCTATTTAGGTGAAAGCCCTTTTAAAAGTATCGACCCCAGCACGATTGCCGGCATTGAAGTACTTAAAGATGCTGATGCTACCGCGATCTATGGTGCCCGGGGTGCCAATGGTGTGATCCTGATCACCACCAAACGCGGTAAGCCCGGTCGTCCCACCATCAGTGCTGATTATTACCATAGTTTTGGCTCTATCGCCAAGTATGTAAAAATGCTCAATACCGCCCAATATCTGGAGATGCGACGTGAGGCTGCAAAAAACGACGGTATTGAACTCACGTCCAATGATTACCCTGACCTGCTGAAATGGAGTCAAACGGAAGACCACGACTGGCAAAAAGAATATTTTGGCAATGTCGCCCATACATCCAATGCTGAATTATCCCTATCGGGGGGATCATCGGGTTTCAACTACCTGCTTGGCGGTGGATTTAGGCGTGAAAACACTGTATATCAAAAGAAAAACGGTCTTTCCGTCGGTAACTTCCGAAGCAACCTCGACTACCACAGTAACGACGGCAAATTTAAAGCTTCCCTTTCGGCGAGCTATGCCACGGATAAAAACGAAGTCATTCCACTATCGTTTACCAACTTTCAGACCCTGCCTCCGAATTTCTCCCTTTACGATGCTGATGGAAAATTAAATTGGACGATAGATAACCCTATTGCTGCGCTGGAGCGTACGGTTGAAAATAGAACTAAAAATTTAATCAGCAATATTGCGCTCAGCTATGAGTTGTTACCTAATCTTGTAGCCAAAATCAATACCGGTTATACCCGCATGAAAATGGACCAGCTCGCGATCAATCCACGGAGATCATTCAGACCATCCGAAAACATCTTGGGCAACAACACTTTTACCAAGGCTAGCACGGCTACCTTTAATTTTGAGCCTCAGCTGAATTATGATCTTATCGTGGGGCGCAGTTCATTTCGTGCCCTTCTCGGGGGTACTTATATCCATCGCGGTAACTCGGCAATTACCACAAGTGGAAACGGCTATACAGACGATAGTCAGATTAGAGACATCCATGCCGCACCAATCATCAATATCGAACCCAAGGATACTCAGTACCGTTTCCTTTCGGGATTTGCTCGTGTGGGATGGACGTTTGACCAAAAATATGTCGTCAATGCAACCGTCAGACGTGACGGCTCTTCCCGTTTTGGTCCTGGAAAAAAATATGGTAACTTTTGGTCTGTCGGTACAGCGTGGATCCTAAGCGAAGAGAGCTGGTTAAAGGATAATCAGTTTGGCTTGAGTTTTGCCAAATTGCGCGGCAGCTATGGTTTGACGGGTAATGATAATATTGGCGACTACTCCTATTTCGTGAATTACGAACGTATATTTGACAATTACCAAGGGCAGGGCTATCTTCCTAAGAACCCATTCAATGCAAATTATCAGTGGGAAGTCAACAAGAAGCTTGACCTTGCTGCTGAAATGGGCTTCTTGAAAGACCGCATCATCTTTGAAGCAAACTATTACCGTAATCGGTCGGGCAATCAATTAGTTGGCTATGGATTACCTACTCAGGTGGGTTTTAGTTCGGTCAACCAAAACCTAGATGCCAATGTACAGAATAGCGGCTGGGAATTTAGTCTGCAGACCACGCCGATCAACACCTTGGCCTTCACCTGGAAGACAAACTTTACCATGAGCATCAACCGCAACAAGCTCTTGTCTTATCCCAACCTTGCAAGCTCTTCAAACAGCCTAACCTATCAGATCGGTAAACCATTAAATCTGATCTGGGGGTATGAATATCTTGGAATCAATGCTGCGGATGGGCAACCGCAATTCCGCGATGTGAATGGCGACGGTTTTATCAGTTTTCCAGATGACTATGTCCCTCTAGCAAACAATATTCCGACATTCTTTGGTGGCTTTGGCAACTCGTTCAATTATAAAAACTTTGATCTAGACGTCTTTTTCAGTTTCAAAAAGAACACACATATTTATAATTATCCATTTACGAGTGCCGGAAGTGTTATCAATGCCCCTGCAATTGTCTTGGACAGATGGCAACATCCGGGTGAGGATGCTAAATTTCCTGCTTATACCACCAACTCCAGCACCATGTCCAATTACAATTCATCGGGTGCCAATTTTGTGGACGGGTCGTACATCCGCTTAAGCAATATTACCCTCAGCTACTCGGTACCGGGTAAAATGCTTGATAAGCTAAAACTTAAAAACCTACGCGCCTATGTCACTGGAGCCAATCTACTGACCATCACCAGTTATAAGGGTACAGATCCAGAAACCGGCGTGGACATGCCGATGCTGCGCACGTTTACGTTAGGATTACGGACTTCATTTTAAACCATTTAGACTACGACATGAAAACCAACTATATCAAATTATTGAGCTTCCTTTTACCTGTTGCCTTAGGTATGAGCAGTTGCAACAAACTGCTGGAGGTGACACCAAAATACATCTACACCACGGATCAAATTTATGCGAATGACACCATGGCCGACAGTGTTGTCGTCGGGATGTATGGCCGATTTGCTGCTTATCAAAATGATCTTTCACTGAACACGGGATTATCTTCTGACGAGCTGATACCCGGTATCAATAGCTTTAACCCCGAGTATAGCTTTATGTACAGCTACAACCTCAATCCCTTTTCGGGGCAGACGAATGACTTTTGGGGAAATCTATATTCCATCATTGGGATTAGCAATGCAATCATTGAAGGGGTTGGGCAATCCAAGGGCATGACGCAAGCTGGCAAGGATGAAGCCATCGGCCAAGCTAAATTTATGCGGGCCCTCAATTACTATTTTTTGGTCAATCTCTATGGCGATGTTCCTTTGGTGCTGACGACTAATTATCCGGAAGAACGGCTCAAACCGCGCGCAGCGGTAGCAGCAGTGTATACGCAGATCATTCAGGATCTGGAAGATGCCAGCCAGCTTTTAGGTTCGGATTACCCGGGCGAGCGCGTGAAGGCCAATAAGTGGGCTGCATTAGCCCTGTTGTCGCGCGTATACCTATTTACCAAAGACTGGACTAAAGCTGAGCAGGCCGCCAGTCAGGTGATCGCACAGTCGCAGTTGTTTCAACTGGGCCATTTTGATCGTGCAGACGGGGGCGAGCCAATGGATATCTTTACCAAAAACAATCCCGAGCAGATATTGCAGCTATGGAACAGTGTGGGCGCCTCCATTGGCATCGGCATAAAAGGAGAGTTTGCCAGCTTTGGCGTAACTGAAGATGCAACGGGTCTATTGCCAGCCTTTGAGGAGAACGATAAACGAAAAGAAAACTTCGTCCGTTTTGAAGAAACAGTAAACGGCTATCAGATCAACAAATACCGTTCCAACGGCGAAGCCGGATCTGCAAACAATGAGTATACCTCGGTGTTGCGCCTGGGCGAACAATACCTCAACCGTGCCGAGGCACGCCTGCAACTTGGTCTCTCAACGGCTATTGATGATATCAATATCCTACGCAGGCGTGCGGGACTTACGGATTTATCCAGTGGATTATCCCAATCACAGGCGAGAGCAGCCATCGTGCAGGAGCGTCGCGTTGAACTCTGTTTCGAATGGGGCGACCGTTGGTTTACTCTCAAACGCATGGGGCTAGCCGATAACGTGATGAAAAAAGCAAAACCGACCACTTGGAAGACGTTTGCCCAGCTCTACCCTTTACCCACCGTTGAGCTCCAAAATAACAGGCAATTAACGCAAAATCCGGGATATAACAACTAAACACGATATACAATGAGAGTTACGCTATTAGCTTTTGCCTTTCTTTATTCCATATGCTTCGTCAAGGCGCAGGAAAAAGCAACCTACCAGCTTCAGGGAACACTTTTTGGGGTTCCCAAAAATCAAAAAGGAAAACTTTTCCTTCAACGTTTTGGTGGCGATCTCCCGCTTGATTCTGCCCGGCTGGAACAAGGCCATTTTCGCTTTAAAGGTACTTCCGAAGGACCTGAAATCGCGAATCTATTTTACATGGATGCTACGGGGGAACGATCAGAAACACTCGATTTCTATCTGCACCCTGGCAAGATAACGATTCGGGCCAAACTCGGTCAGCTTAACCACGCGGATATTGCCGGCTCAACATTGAATACTGAAGCCAGAAGTTTTGACAAAACGCATCAGACGATATTGGACAGCATCAGTACACTAATGGCTGCCTATTTCGAGGCAGAGAATGCTTTTTCTCAGGATAGTTTTCGCATGGATTCGCCGGCACGGGCTACCATCAACACGATTGACGCGAGCCTCAACAAGTGGTCTGCGGCACTACAGAAAGCACAGGTCAACTATGTGCAGCAGCATACGGATCATGTACTCAGCCTTTTTAAACTACAGGCGCTGCTGAAAGATTCCAGCAATCAGCAACTGGTATCGGAGCTGTTTGGCAAGCTAACGCCTGCCCTTCAAGATTCGCCGTTGGGCCAGGAGGTCCAAGAGCAGCTTGCCAATCTTAAAAATCTAAAGATCGGTGATATCGCACCAGAATTTTTATTGGCGGATACTGCCGGACGTCAGCTGAAGCTGACCGACTTTCGGGGCAAATATGTACTCGTTGATTTCTGGGCCAGTTGGTGTGTACCCTGCCGCGTGGAAAATGAACATGTAGCAAAAGCCTACGATGCTTTTAAAGCTAATGGGTTTGAAGTATTGGGTGTCTCCACAGATTTTGCGCTCAGCAGCTGGAAAAAAGCTGTGTCGGACGATGGCATGACCTGGACCAATGTGGTTGATCCGGATGGTCAGGTGAGCGCAGCATATCATATCAAAAGTATTCCCTCCAATTACCTCTTGGATCCCACAGGGAAAATCATCGGCATCAACCTACGCGGCGACGCCCTTTATGAAACACTAAAAAACATATTCTAATTCGCAATTTTATCACAATTATATGCATTTAAAAAAACTGCTCTACCTTTCGCTGTTAGGTTTTAGTCCGATGCTTGCCCATAGCAGCACCCCGGGAGCGACGGAAATCGTATGGTCAAAACACGAAGACGATACCACCGCTTTACCTTTTGACAAAAGTGTCCGTTATGGTAAACTGCCCAATGGACTCACCTATTATATCCGAAAGAATACCGAACCTCAAGAACGTGTTTATATGTATCTGGTCAACAAGGTCGGATCTATCCTGGAGAACGAAAAGCAGCGTGGGCTAGCGCATTTTCTAGAGCATATGGCCTTCAATGGCACGACGCACTATCCCGACAACAGCCTGGTTGACTACCTGCAAAAAAATGGGATCAGCTTTGGAGCCGATATCAACGCGTATACCAGCTTCAATGAAACTGTTTACCAACTGCAGCTACCATCCAATGATGGCAAACTCGTCAGCAATGGATTTCAGATCCTTCAAGATTGGGCCCAGGGTATCAGTCTGACCCATCGTGAAATCGACAAAGAGCGTGGCGTGATATTGGAAGAAAAACGTGCCGGCAAGAGCCTGGGTGAGCGCATCCAGGACAAGACTTTACCTGTTGCGCTCAATCATTCCCTGTACGCACAGCGCATTCCAATTGGTACCGAAGAAGTCATTCAACATTTCCCTTATGAGGAAATTGAGCATTTTTATAAAAGCTGGTACCGCCCCAACCTCCAAGCCGTTATTGTCGTCGGTGATATCGATGTCGACCAGACCGAGCGAACGCTGAAAAAACAGTTTTCGTTGCTCAAAAATCCTTTGCAGCCAACAGCTCGAAAAACATACCACATTCCACTGCAGGGCAAAAATCAATTTATGGTGGTGACGGATCCTGAAATTACCGCAACATCCATCAATATCAGCATCAAACACCCTGAACGTAAATTACAGAACCTCGCCGACTATAAGCACAACCTGATCAAGACCTTGTTTAATACCATGATGGCAGGGCGATATAGTCCATTATTTCGCATAGCGAATCCGCCTTTTTTGAGCGGTGGCGCATCATTGGGTGGCTTTATGGGTGGACTAGATGTATTTCAGATCGAACTCACGGCCAAACCAGGTCGTCTGAAAGAAGGTTTTGACGCTGTATGGCGTGAACTTTTGCGGGCGAAACAATATGGCTTTACGGCCGCAGAACTGCAACGCGCCAAGGATACCTATATGAACCAAATGGAAAATATGCTCGAAGAAAAGGATAAGATTGCCTCCGAACAATATGTACAGGAATATATTCAGCATTTTCTGAACGGGGTAGCCTCTCCGGGTATCGATCATGAGATGAAACTGACGCGCGAAATGCTTCCGGCGGTCAGCCTTTCGGACATCCAGCAGCTCTTGCAACAGTATCTAACCAATAGCAACCGCGATATTATTGTGACTGCATCTGAATCGGATAAAGCAAATCTGCCGAAAGAGGCGGATATCAACAGTTGGATCGCTACCTTGTCCAAAGAAAAACAGACGGCCTTCACCGAAGAAACAAGCGATCTGCCACTGCTCAAACGGGAAGCTCAATCTGGTACAATTGTTAAAGAAGAAAAAGACAGCAGTTTAGGAACCACGACCTTGACGTTGAGCAACGACGTCCGGGTACTCTTAAAACCGACCAACTACCAAAACAATCAGATCACCTTTCAAGGATATTCCTATGGCGGAACATCACTTTACGATGATCGAGATTTTCAGAGCGCGACCAATGCCGTTGGCCTCATTGCTGCCAGCGGGCTGGGCAACTATACAGCCGAACAATTTGAAAAATCATTAGCCGGACGAACGGCCTCGGCATCCCCCTTTATCAGTGAGACTGCCCAGGGCGTGAGCGGCTATGCCAACAACAAAGACCTGGAACTTGCCCTGCAGATGATGTACGGCTACTTTACAGAGCCTCGCCTAGATACCGCTATTGTTGCGGGTATCTTGGCCAATGCCAAAGATGGACTTAAAGACCGCGATAAGAATGGCGACACTGTATTCCAAGACTCGGTCATGGCTATCCTGTCGGGCAATAATGTTCGTCGCACGGGGTTAACCATGGAGAAGATCAATCAGATCAATCCTCAGCGTGCTTTGGACATCTACAAAGAACGTTTTGCCAATGCTTCGGGCTACAATTTTGCTTTTGTGGGCAGCTTTGACATTGAAAAAATAAAACCATTGCTTGCCAAGTATATTGGCGGATTACCCAGCATCTCGTCGAAGGCACCTGCTTACCGTGATTTAAACATTCATATTCCTGCGGGAAAGATCGAGAAAAAGCTGGCGCTGAGCAAAGAAGATAAAGCGATGGTCTATCTTGTTCTTTCGGGCCCATATGACTATAGTGAAGCCAATAATATGGCTTTGCAGGCCTTTCGGGAAGTTTTGGATATCCGTTTGTTGGAACGACTACGTGAAGAAGAAGGCGGTGTATATTCGCCATCGATCCAGATGGATTATAGCAAGCTGCCTGATGCCCGTTATACCCTTACGGTAGCCTTCAGCTGTTCGGTGGCCAATGCGGACAAACTAGCGAAGTATTCGCTTGAGGAAATTGAGAAATTAAAGACTGCAGGACCTTCTGTTGCCAATCTCGACAAATTCAAAGCGAATGACAAGCTAAACTACGAATCCGCACTAAAAACAAATGATTTCTGGTCGAATTACCTGTACAGCAACCTGTATAATGGCGATGATATGCACCGCATTTTTGAACGTGCATCGTTGCGCGATCAGCTGACCCCAGCGCTAGTTAAAGCGGCTGCCAAACGCTATATCAGTGACCAAAACGTTATTAAGATCGTTCAGCTTCCAGAAGTAAAAAAATAAATACAGAAGGCTATTGACATCGCATTATTTTCATAAGCACTGAACATAAGAAAGCCGCAAAGATGTATATTCTTTGCGGCTTTCTTGTTTACTGACCAAACCTCCTGATTGACCGAAAAAGGAAATTCTCTATCCCAGGAATTTATGTTTTCCCATCGATGATTGCAAGCAACATCATGTTTAAAAAAAGCTTCGAAACTTCCAAGCCAGTGCAAATGCCACTAACAGCAATCCGATGAGCCAAAGATTGGGGACTACCCATGCACTCCATTTTTCTGTGCTTTGCTGCTGCAGCGTTTTTACGCGGCTAGCGCTGCTGTTTGTAGAAGCCCCCTGTTTATTACTTATCTTTACCTGAGATTCCAGCATGGCCAACTGCCCCTTTTGACCGATCAAACCACTATCGGGATGAAAGCGAAAACTGCTATCCGTCAAAAAAAGCCAATGCCGCGATTGGCTATCTATCTGTCCGCTGTACCAAATATCGAGTTGCTGCTTGTATTTTGACTGCGTTTGTTCTTCCCGCAGAGCTTCTTTCCGCTCGCTTTGATAAAGTTTACAGGAACAAAATAACAAGAAGACTATAGAAAAAAGTAACCGTTTGTACATGTACATTTCCATATCCCCTCCCCTTAATCCAGCCAATTTGAAAAAGTATAAATGGTAGCCAAAGGACGCCGCTTGCACAACACACGATTGTCCACATTCCCTTCCACAGTCACGATCCAATTGCCCTCCTTTTTTCAGAATACACAACTTTTGGCAATTTAGAGTGCAGCAAAAATGGCAATAACGGTGCAGCGTTTTTGGCAATAAGGAATGCAGCATAATTGGCAATAATAAATACATAGTTCATCTTTTGGGACGCGGTGTCCCAAAAGAAAAAACAAGCTTTGTCGCAGCAAAAAGACAAAGTTATTTATGAACTATTATTTAAGTAAACTTATGACCTATCACGAGGTTCACAAAATGCACCGGGAAGGCAGCTCGATCCGTAAGATCTCCGATCATCTGGGTCTGAACTGGCGCACGGTAAAAAAGCTTTTGTCCAAAGATGACCGAAGTTACCAAAAAGAACTGGAAGCGCCCTCTTCCAAGAAAAAGTTACTGGATCCCTACGGTGATTTCGTAAAGGAAATGCTGTCGCTGTATAATGACACCTCAGCGGCCCAGATGCATGACTGGCTCAGGGAGCATTACCCTGACTTTCCGCAAGTCAGCCTCAAGACCGTATTCAACTTTGTTCAGGGTATCCGGGCGGAGTTCAACATCCCCAAAGAAGTGAGCGGCCGCGATTTCCAGATGGTCGCGGAGCTTCCCTATGGTGAGCAGGCACAGGTTGACTTTGGTTTTTACAACATGACCACTACGCGCGGTAAGCAGAAAAAAGTACAGTTCTTTACTTTCATCCTGTCCCGGAGCCGCTATAAGTTTGTTGTTTTCAGCGATGTGCCCTTTACCACCGCTATGGTGATCGATGCCCATGAAGAGGCCTTTCGGTTTATCGGCGGGCTGCCCCGGGAGATCGTCTACGATCAGGACAGGTTATTTATGGTATCGGAAAACCTCGGTGACATCGTCCTGACCTCCGAGTTTTCCAGCTATGTGCGCGATCGCGGCATCAAGCTGCATTTCTGCAGGAAAGCCGACCCCCAGAGCAAAGGAAAAGTAGAGAACGTTGTAAAATATGTAAAGCAGAACTTTCTCTACAACAGGCCTTACCGTGACCTGGAAACACTCAACGATGAATGCCGGGCCTGGCTTTTCCGTACGGCCAACAACCTACCCCATGGCACCACGAAGCTCATCCCACTGGAAGAACTGCGCCGCGAACAGCTATTGCTGGAGATGTGGTATGAAATAGCCCCGCAGACTCCGGCAAAAAAGCTTTACGCTGTCCATAAAGACAACAAAGTGTCGTATAAGGGCAATTTCTATAGTGTCCCAATCGGCACCTACAATGCCGGCACCGTTAAAGTGCAGCTGAGCGAACATGTGGGTAAGCTGCTCATATCGGATCTCTGTGGAAAAGAAATATGCACGCACGATATATCCAGCCTTAAGGGCAAGAAAATTATACTGCGCAGCCATGGCCGGGACATGGAGCCTAAAATAGCAGAAATAGTAGACCGGATCTCTGATCTGTTCGGAGATCCGTGTAAGGCAAAGGAATGGATCTTAGCGATAAAGCTGCACAAGAAGAGGTATATACGGGACCAGTTACAGATGATCGAGCGTATTATACAGGACAACAGCACGGATCATATAGCCCGGGCGCTGGATTATGTGCATACCAATAACATATTGAGCGCTACGGACTTTAAAGCCTATCTGGAATATATCCGCCTGGAAAAAAAACCGGAACGGGATACCAAGATCATCCGGCTCAACCCACTGGGCGGAAACAGGCACGCACAGCTGGACATTGAACCACAGAAAAGTGACCTGGATGATTATGAGGCATTCTTCGGCAACAACTAAACAACTCCCTGCCGAAGCTGCGGCAGGGTACATATTAAACTAAATCTTATCAGGCAATAACTATGAACAATCAAAATCAACAGGTAAAACAACTCTGCACCGACTTCAGGCTTTCAGCGATAGCTGCCGGCCTGGACGATATCTTATCGCGAACAGAAAATGAGCAGATAGGCTATCTGGAGTTACTCTCCCGTCTTTTCGGGGCCGGGCAGCAGCACCGCCGGCAAAGGGATGAGAGCAGACGGATGACATCTGCTTCTCTGCCAAAAAACAACGATCTCTCGCTCTATGAAGCCAAACGTAACGGGCTTACCGACAAACGGCTCGCTGCACTACGGGAACTTAACTGGATCGACCAGCTGTTTAATCTCGTGCTGATGGGACCCAGTGGAACTGGGAAAACAATGCTTGCAGCAGGCTTGGCAAGAGACGCTGTCAGGGCAGGATATCATGTGTATTTCAGGACGATGGAAGAGATCGTTTCTACCTTAAAGACAAAGGACTTTGTACGTTCACAGGCTGCTGAGTACAAAAAAATGCTGCGGGCGGGCCTCATCGTTATTGATGATGTCATGCTGTTCCCGCTGGAAAAAAATGTCGCGGTCGCTTTCTTCAATTTCATCAACCAGATCTACGAATCTACCTCCATCATTGTAAAGACAAACAAGAAGCCGACAGAATGGGCTAAAATGCTGGAGGATGAAGTTATTGCAACGGCACTTTTAGACCGGATATTGTTCCGGTGTCACTGGGGAAAGCTATAGAATGCAGAATAGAAAAACGTTCTTGGACAAGTAAATTTTATAGCATACTTTTGGACTGGATTGTGTATTTATTAGTGCCGAAAATGCTGCAGCCACATTAACACCTTTAAAAATGAATCATTTTTACAAGGGTGGGAGTGAGCTGCCTATTGGTACACCATGCTCCTGCCTAGAACAAACGAAATCGAGCTTTTCTCATCGAAGTAAAAGCCAAGAGATCCAGGGTTTTTAACGAGATGAGGCAAAAGAATGTAAGTAACTAGGGAAAGAGATTCCCCTAGTTACTAGCTACTACTTTCCTTAAGCAGATGTTTTATCTTTCTTTATATAAAGAATATAGAAAAATATAGAGCCTGAAATGATATATGGTATAAGTGGTGAGAAATCAGCAAATTTCAATTGATTTGTGTCTCTGTAGATACGAGTTATATCATTCACCCCTAAACCTAAAAAAAACAGGCACACTACAAAAGCGATAAAGATTACTTTTTTATTTATTTTGAACATATCATTATAATTTATCTACAAGCTTCTCCCCATTGAGCACTTGCATATATAAAACCCGCAGCACCAATTCCAGCTCCCACCACAGAAGCTCCACTAGCAGCTAATCCCACAAAAGCCAAAGCAAGGCCAACAGATGCTCCAGCACAGGATGATAAAAAGCTTTTTGCTAATTTGTTATTTGATGCAGATTTAACAAATATATTTTTCTCTTTTAAAGATAAAAATTCTGGATGAACTTCTGCAGTGTAAGTTAATGCTAAAAATACACTTTCGTATACTGTATATTCCGTTCTCTTTGAAAATACCACTGTATTTATCAAGTGTTTGTTGTGGGGCGGCAGCATAATAATAAAGTTCATTGGAAAGATTAATAAATAATTCTTTTTCCTTCTCGTCTATCACACCATTTTGAGATAGGATATTGATAATATCAGTAGTATTTGTTTGTGTCAATTTATACATCAAAAGTACGCCCCTGATCATTACTGATTAAGGGGCGCTTACATACAATCCATAGACAAGTTGCCACCTACAACTTTGTCTTTTAGATCATTGATTTTTATAGTTCCACAATCCGAATGGCAAAGCCACCACCGGGTGCCGACTTCTGCTTTAACTTACTTTTATTATTTATTTTAAGTTTTTTAATCACATACGCCTGGGGATTGGTTTTATAATGGGCGTCTGGAGCATCGGCGTACATCGTAGCTTCGTATTTTTTGCCCTTTGTTAAAAAACCAAAATCCAGGATAGATTCATGTCCTTTCTCCCCGCTGACATTCCCGACAAACCATTCATTTTTACCTTTTGATTTACGGGCTATCGTTAGGTATTCTCCCGGTTCTGCTTCGAGATATAGGCTACTGTCCCAATCAACGGCAACGTCTTTGATAAACTGAAAAGCATCCATAAAACGCTCATAATTCTCCGGGAGGTCCGCTGCCATCTGCAATGGGCTGTACATGGTTACATACAAGGCCAGCTGGTTGGCTAGAGTCGAATTGACATGGGATGTATTCTTTGGATTGATCTTTTGGATATCCATCTCGAAGATGCCCGGTGTATAGTCCATCGGTCCGCCGATAAGCCGTGTAAAAGGTAAAATGGTAACATGGTTTGCATGGTTGCCCCCGAATGCCTGATACTCTGTGCCACGTGCAGACTCATTACCGATCAGATTGGGCCAGGTCCGCGATAATCCTGTCGGACGTACGGCTTCATGCGCATTGACCATGATCTTATATTTAGCAGCTTTCTCCAAGGCGTATTGATAATGGTTATTGATCCACTGACTATAATGATATTCGCCTCGGGGAATAATATTGCCTACATACCCACTTTTGACAGCATCATAACCATTATCTTTCATAAATCTATAAGCGCTATCCAAATAGCGCTCATAATTGCGGACTGCTCCCGAGGTCTCGTGATGCATAATCATCTTGACGCCCTTGTGCTTGGCATAATCCCGGATGCTCACCAGATCAAAATCGGGATAGGGAGTGACAAAATCAAACACATGATCTTTGGCATTGCCAAACCAATCTTCCCAGCCAATATTCCAGCCTTCAACCAACACGCCATCAAACCCGTGTTTTGCCGCGAAATCAATATAACGTTTTACATTCGCCGTCGTAGCACCATGTTTGCCATGAGGCTTCACTTTGCTATAGTCAGTTTCACCTAGATGTACACTAGGAAGATCATAGGTATAGGACCACTCGCTCTTTCCGGTAATCATCTCCCACCATACACCTACATATTTGGTAGGCTTTATCCACGAAGGATCTTTAATTTTAGTGGGTTCGTTGAGGTTGAGCGTCATACGGGAAGCCAAAATATCTCTGGCATCATCACTCACCATAATTGTGCGCCAGGGGCTCCGGGCAGGTGTCTGCAAATTGCCTTTGGTCCCATTGGCATCGGGTGTAAGCCAAGATTGAAACACAAAATTTTTGTCATCCAGATGAAGATGCATACAGGCATAATTGATTAAAGCCGCTTCGTGGATATTGATATATAGCCCGTCGTCACTTTTCATCATCAACGCCGTCTGTACCCCTGTAGGCGAAAATGGGGTCTGTGAGGCATTGGGCGTAATCGCTTTGGCCATCAATCCTCTGATCTCAGACAGACGAGACTTGGTATAATCATACTCCTGGGTATCGTAATCTCCGGGAATCCAAAAGGCTGTATGATCGCCATTCATTGCAAATTGTGTTTTTTCCTCCTTTACAACGAGATAAGTCATCTCCTTTTGTTCGGGAAATTCATATCGAAAACCCAGGCCTTGGTCAAATAATCTGAACCGGACTACAAGTTTTCTTTTAGACGTTTTCTGTTGCAAGCTAATGGCTAGTTCGTTGTACTGGTTTCGAATCTCACTTTCTTCGCCCCAAACAGGATTCCAGCGTTCATCAACCTGTTTGCTTTCTTGTGCCGTTTGTTCAAACTGGTCATACAATGAACTGGATAACGATTCTCTATCACCTTCTCCCGCCCCTGAAAATTCAACTTTCTTGGTATTGCCGGTCAATTCCAACCCTAACTTGCTGGGTTTGATGACAGCTTGGCCTTTATAACTCAAGCTATACGTCGGCGCACCTGATGCATCCAGTGAAAACTGAAGTTTCAATTTTCCCGAAGGCGAAAGCAGCTCTTGGGCCCGAAGTCCCAAAGTGATTAAAAATAAACTCATCAAGAGTGTAGTTTTTTTCATTTTTTATGATAATTAGTGGATTTTTATATTTTTCGCATTTCGATCATCCGTCAGTTTAATGATGCAGCTTCCCTGTTGGGCATCCCATGTCCAGCTCGGTTCATTGTTCTTTATCGTTGACGTTCGATTATTGTCCACAACCGCATAGGATATGGTCTTCCCATCAATGGTGACGTCATTGGGCCTGCTTTCAAGATGATAGCATAAGTAGAGCTGCCTTCCTTTGGCAGGTGTGTATCCTTTATCCCGGGGTTGAATAGCTGTTTCAAAATCGCCTTCAGCCAGGGTTGTGCAGGTAAAGCGTGTCGTAGAACCAATACCTTTGAGATAATCCTGTGTCTCTCCATCGTCTTCATAAAGTTCAAATGTAGCGGACTCACCCTCATAATTGGGGAAGATATGGATATAAAGCGGAGGCATTGGATCCTGGCCGATATATTGCATGATCGGCATCATGGGTACGATAGCACCTCTTTTGACAAACATCGGGATTCGGTTTAGAGGTGCGCGGTAGGCAATCTGCTGCCCCCCAAGGTATACCGTCTTTTTGTCATTAAAATCAATCCATTCGCCATCGGGCAGATAGAGTTTTTTGACCCGTTCGCCTTTTTTCAGCACAGGGGCCACAAGGATTTCCTGTCCAAACATAAACTGATCATTGATCCCAATAACCTGGTCGTCTTGTGGAAATTCCATAAACAAGCCCCTTAATATAGGTAGACCAGTCTGATGCGCTTTGTGCGCATAGGAATAGAGATATGGAAACAGTTGATATTTGAGTTCAATGGCTGTCTTGGCATTTTTTTCGGCGACCTCACCAAATAACCAGGGTTCGACCGCATTGTTGCCCTCGTGATGGGCGCGGCTCAACGGATTAAAAATACCAAATTGCATCCAACGTGTATACAGCTCTGCCATAGCAGGGTAATCTGTAATGTCTCCACAATAACCTGAAATGTCTGTCGTCCAAAACGGAATACCGCCAAGACCCGCCGATAATCCGACCGCAACCTGATTGGCCAATTGGCTCCAGCCTTCGGTCACCTCGGTCCCGCTGCCGCTATCGCCAGACCAGCCAAAGGTATAGCGCTGAAGTCCGGCATAAGCTGCGCGTGTCATCTGAAAGATCCGCTTGTTGGGATTATGCTTGTCAAACTGCTCTTTCACCACCTTATCCCAGGTAAGACCGTATACGTTGTGGATCTCGGCATGCATGCCTAACTGGTGTTGCATATGAAGTCTATCAACATCCTCTTCATTGCTCCAGGCAGGCTCCCCCATATCTGTCCAGAAACCACTAACACCATCGGCTAAGGGCTTCTGCTGGAGTTGCCCCCACCAGTCGGCCACAGATGGATTTGTAAAATCAACGACCCCACAATTACCACCCCATGGCCAAGGCATATCATAAGATGTACCCGTACGGCGGTCCTTGACAAAATATCCTTTTTGATGGGCCTCCTGCCACTGTCTTTTATTTGCTTGCGACACCACTGGATCTTGTGAGAGAATCATCTTAAATCCTTGATCATTCAGCTTTTTGAGCATTCCTTTGGGATCTTTATAATTTCCTTTACGCCAGTTGAAATCTTGCAGTTCCTGTGTCCAGCCAATATCCTGATAGATGATATCACAGGGAATTTCGCGCTTTCGAAATTCGGAAGCGATCTCCAAAGCCTGGTATTCCCGTGTATAAAGTCCACGGCTCTGTGCAAAACCAAACGCCCACCTTGGTGGCATGATCGGTTTCCCAGTCAAAGCGATATATTGCTGTTGGATCTCTTTATAATCCTTCCCATAGATAAAATAGTAGATGAAGGGACCATCTGGTGCTTCAAAAGAATAGGATTCTGTACTGCTGGTTCCAAAGTCAAAAGCTGTTTTATAGGTATTGTCCAAAAAAATACCATAATGGTAGCTGCTCATGAAAAAAGGAATACTCTTATACAATGGATCTTCTTGACTGCTATAACAGGGTTTGTCGCTATTCCACATCTTGTAAGACCGGCCTCTTCGATTGAGCGGCCCAGTCTTTTCGCCTAGGCCAAAGAATTGCTCATCGGGACGCAGTACTTTATGTGCCACGGTTTTGGTGCCGCTCGTGCGGTGTCCAAGACTTTTATAATCACTGAAAACCAACTTTTGCCACTTATCGTAAATCAGCAACTGCATGGGATCCTTGTTGAGGCGGACACGCAGTTTTCCGGTGAAGATTTCGAAGCTTGCCGGTTCGTTATTCACCTTGATTTCACCGATGTCCTCAAGCTGTTCATGAACTACTGCAAAGGAAGCGTTCTTCCTTTGTAGTGTGCCGCTGGCATCATACCATATCCGAACAACAGAACTGCTGCAAAAATAAAACTCCAGCTTAGCACCGTCGCTGCAATTGAAAGTCACCTTTCGCCCCTCGATCTGATAATCTTGGCATTGTGTCGCTTTCATCACCTGCCCTGCTGCTCCATGAACGATGGAGATCAGGCAAAACAGCATCAAATAAAAAGATTTTAGTTTATGCATAATAGGTTTTTAATATTCGATCACAACCATGTCCCAATACTTGAGCCCCGGAAGATCGATGGTCAATTTATTTCCTGTCTGCGCTTTAGTAAGCGGAATAGCGACGCCCCCTTGCATATCGGGCGATGCAAACCATACTCGCTTGACAGTACGTGTCACGTCGAGCTTGATCTGTAGGCCATCGATACGGGAGGGTTCCTGTTGGGTCCCGTTGGTGTCACGCCATTCCATAGTATTGGCATCCTTAAAATTGATCAAATGGATTACATCACGGTTAGCAAAATGTCGCCCATAGCTTGTAATACTGCCTGATCTTGCTTTACCATTACTGATAGTCAAAGCGTTTGTACCGGTGACACTAAAGACCGCGGCTGTACCACCGTCTCGCAATACGTTTTGGTAGGCGACCATAAAGTCATAATATTGGATCAGCTTTTCCTTTGTTGTTCCTTTAAGCTGCAGGTTGTTATTTGCAAAATATTCATTGGTCAAATAATGTTCTCCCATTTCAAGGTGAGCCCCTCCATTGGCAAAAATGACCGCATTGGTCAGCAACACACCCGGCTCATTGACAAAGCCGGCCTGATTGGACTTAGCATAGTTCATATAAGCTGCTAATACGGTATTCTTATTGTAATTGCCAAAACGGTCATTGTCCTGAATAATTTTCACCAATTCATCGTATGATTTGTTGGGATCCCAAACTTCGGTATATAAAAAATCAACAGCCGATGATGCTATCCCAGACTCCTGACCATATTGATTAACTGCATTCATCACGTGATACTTACCCGGAAAAGCCTTCTTTGACGCTGCTATGAATGAGCCGTAGCGCTGCTCTAGTTTCACTTCTTTGCCGGTATAGTCATATAGTTTTCCGCGGTCTCCCAACTGATCGATGTGATAGCCGTCAAAATTATAGACCGCAAATACATCTTGATGTCTTTTGTTAATGTAGGTCTGCCAGGCGGAGTTGCCGGGATCGACCAAATAGATATTGCTGCGAAAGGGTGCATTCAAGGGATGCCTATCTTTCTCCTGATGTTGATTATCCTTAAAAAGGTACCATTGTTCGGATACCCCATCACTTGCCGCATTGGACAAAGCGCCATACAACAAGTTGTAGAACATCGCTTTCATACCTTTATCATGAGCGGCCTGAATATACCCATCCACGGTAGATTTGTAATTAGTCCTGCCGATAAGATCCAGCCAGGAATCAGCCGGACTGGATACTGAACCGGCCAAAGGTTTATGCTGATCCATCTGCCAGTCATAAAACTGGATTCCATTGATATGGAAACGGTTGAGCGTTTCGACATTGCGTTGTATTGCCTGCTGATCAAGGCGATCATAATTGGATACAAATCCATACCGTGGAAACTTGCGCCAGTCAGAAGATACATCAACGGCTATGCTATAGAGCGGCTTTTTGGTTGTATCATCAGTTTTAAAAAGATAGACCATGTAGCCCCGAAAGTCTGTCGTAGGTGGTGTCCAGGTCCAGCTCAACTGCGAAAGCGGCTCCTCCTTGATCAATTCGCCCAGATAGGTATAGGCGACACTCAAATTATTGTCGGAGATGGCAGCTGTAAATGTGATCTTTTCCCCAGGTTTATAAACTGCCTTATCTGTATTGATGACAGGCTTAAAATAGGTCTGCCCATAGGTGATCGGATCTTTGTCAATATCGTAATAGTTGTTGCAGCTCCCGCTTAGAAGCATTCCGCCGGCAACCACAAGTCTGAATATTCGTTTCATCTGTAAATAATTATATCATGCACTCAGAAGCTTATTATTTTCCTCCATTTTGTTGATGGAGGAAAAAACCTTAAGATTGATTTATTGTTTGATAATTGTGACTGTTTCCTGTAGCTGATCCAGTGTGATACTGTAGGTACCCGGAGTGGTCACTTTCCACTTATTATCTGGATTAGAGCCAGACTTGCTAAAGATCATCTGCTCGGTCTGCCCTGAGGGTGTCCTGCCATTTTGTGAGGCCAAAAACCATGCGCCATTCCAATCGGCCTGTTTATCGCAACTGAACTTTAATTCACCGGCTTTAAGTGTTCCAGACCAGGTGAATCTGTGGGGTGTATCACCGTTGACCATCGGGGTTGCTGCGGCAATATCCCAACCATTGGGTGTCGCATCGCCCACAAGATAAATAACCGCAAACGGTGTAAAAGGAGCAATGGTAATTTTATTGGCCCGTAGATCCAGCCTGATCTTATAGGTTCCTTTATTAATCCGCCATTTATAATCATTTTTATTTTCACTCTCGGACCACTTGACGACAGGTAGGTCTGTTCCAACGCCTTGTTGATCTGTCTCTGGGCGCAAAAAGACAACGCTTGGATCAAAATCCGGCTTCGTTGCAATCTTAAACTCGTCTGTGCTATTACCAGAGTTTAAGACGGCATGATAGGTAAAAATAAAAGGGTCATTCGGGTCTTTCGCCATAGGCTGAAAGTTCCAACCGGTAAAGCCACCCACAAACCACAGTGCATCATACATAGCTCCCTCAATTTCAGTAATGGCAATTGATAGATCGATCAGATTGACTTTGACTTGGTATAGTCTCGATTTGGCAACGGTAAATGGAACATCGTAGGGATCTGACTCCGACTCACGATAATAGAGCTTTTCATTACTTGTTCCTTTGTTGTACGAAGGTGTAAAATTGCCCAAAGTGCTGATAAACTTAAACTCGCCCGGACTCAATACGCCTTGCCATATAAAGGCTCCTGGTGTACCCTGTATCGGATTCATCCTGCTGGCTTTGTTCGCATCCCAGCCGTTGCTTGTTGCGCTACCAAGGATATAGAGTGTTTCGGTAATCGGCTTGTAGGTTTTGACCTTTAAACTAATTATTTGAGACAGCTGTGCTGCGCTTTGTCCGTCTTGGGTCTCTGCTGTGACACGAGCTTCCAGCTGTGCTCCGCTTCCTGCTCTGATGCCAAGCTTGTCAATCAACAATTGATTAAAATCTTTGGTAACATATCTTTGTGACCGCAATCCTTTCTCAAAAGTACTGCTAATGACAGGCTTAAAATCCTTCCCTTTTTCACCGATTTCAAGGGTATACTTGATGGCGGCATTCGTTCCAAAATTAGAACCGGATGTCCAATCGAATACGACAGCTTCCTGCTCCGGGGCGGCAACATTCAATACAATATCTGATGTCGAGACACTGAGTTCTAAGGGGCCATCGGGATAGAGGACATGGCCAAAATCGTCTTTACAGGACTGACAGAACAAGGACGAAATCAAGATCAAATTGATAATATAATATAGTCTTTTCATCTTTTAAATTTGTTAGTTGGTTAATTACCAAATGGTTTTAATAACCGGGATTCTGCTTCAAATTTGGATTGGCGTCAATCTCAACTTGAGGAATAGGTAACAACAAATGTTTTGCGGTCGCATTGAGCTTACCGATGCTGTGCAGAAAGTTAAGCGCATACTGTCCATTGTCCCAGCGAATCAAATCAAACCAGCGTTGTCCTTCAAAAGCAAGTTCTATTCTTCTTTCGTGACGGATCTTTTCGCGCATATCAGCCTGGGAAAGCCCTGTAATTGGCTTTTTGTCGGTCAACCCAGCTCGTTGTCGCACCAAATACAAGGGATCCACAGCTTGAGCTGTATTGCCGAGTTCATTGAGTGCCTCAGCCTTCATCAATAGCACATCTGCATAACGCAGCACAACGATATTGGCCGCATTGGTATTGTAATCGGGTGAAATGGACAATGGAACCAAAAATTTGCGCACGTTATATCCTGTGGAGGACATATTGGATTTGTAGGCCTTACCGTCGAAAAGTGGTCCTCCTTCATACAAAATAGTTTTATCTTTGCGCAAATCTCCAGTTTCATATTGGGAGACAAACTCCGCTGTTGGCTGATTCCAACCATAGCCACCGCCTACCCAGCCGGAATTGCGTGGTCCCATATACGTACTCAGCCAGTTTGCCTGATTTTCATCGTCCCAAAATCCGGCCTTGGTAAGTCCATAATATTGCACTTCAAAGAGCGATTCGGCTGTATTTTTATGACGAGGCTCACCTCCAAAACAGTCACTATAGTCGGCATTAAGCACATACCCCAGCGACTCGACCTGATTGCATTGATCAATGCACAACTGATATTGTTTTAGTGTGAGGTAAACTTTTGCCAAAAGGCCTGCCGCAGCTCCTTTACTGACGCGTCCCTTATCCTGATCGGCATATTCCTCACGACGTGGTAAAAGTGTAATGGCTTCCTTAAGGTCTGGTACAATGACTTCATTATAGATGCGTTCTTTGCTCACGCGAGCCGGTTTGAGATCATCTCCGGGTTTTGCGGGTACCAACGAAAGCGGCACATCGCCAAACAGCTGAACCAAGATAAAATAATAGTTGGCACGGAGGAATTTGGCTTCGCCGATCAATCTGTTTTTCAATTGGAGATCTATATCCATCGAAGGGACATTTTCCAGGACGGTATTACAATATAAAATACCGGGATTGGGTCCTCGCCAAAGATCAACCGCCGAGAAATTGTCTGGGCCAGTAGAAAAATTGGATAGTTGGATCGTTTCTATTCCATCATCGCCACCACCTGCGCCCACGACACTATTCCCCGCCATAATGTCTAATGACCATATCCGCATATTGTATAACTTGGGCCGTTGGAGTGGCTGATATGCCGCATTGATCATTGCAACGGCAGCGGAAGCATCCTTGACGGACTCGGCACTGGGATCCTCAAGAGGTTCTTTATCCAAAAATTTTGAACATGAGCCCAACCAGAGGGGCATCGCCGCAAGGGCCATATAAAATATTTTTTTCATCATCATGAGTCTAATTGGTTAAAATCTAAGGTCCAATCCCAAGCTAAAGTTTTTTGTGATCGGGTAATTACTATTGTCAACACCTCCTATCACTTCAGGATCGAAGCCAGAATACTTGGTCCAGGTGAACAAATTCTGTCCTGAAAAATAAAACCGCAACCGCCCTACATGCAGCCGTTTGGCTACAGCCTCAGGCAAGGTATAACCTACGGTCAGATTTTTCAGACGTAAGTATTTTCCCTGCTCAATAAAACGGTCTGAATTACGTGTATTCTTATTGGGGTCGCTGTAAATCGCTCTGGGCACCTCGTTGCCTGATCCTTCAGCGGTCCAACGATCAAGAACCTTAGTCGTCTGATTTCTAATTGTATACATACCTTCCAGGGTAACCCTATTGGCATTATAGATCTGGTTTCCGGATACCCCCTGAAAGAATACTTCAAGATCCATATTTTTATAGGACAACTTATTATTCATGGCAAAACTCCAACTTGGTGTTGGATTGCCTAAATAGGCACGATCATAGTCATTGACGACTCCATCTTTATTGATGTCCCTAAATTTGATATCGCCGGGCGCTGTACTATTGGCTGGATCTGCTCCTTGATATTGATAAGCATAACTATTCACTTCGGCCCAGTTCTGAAAAATACCATTGGTCAAATAGCCATAAAATGATCCAACAGGCTGTCCAATGGTATGGGATTGATAACCAAAATAAATAGGTACATCGCCATCAAGTCTAACGACCTTATTTCTATTATAGGAGATATTGAAATCGGTATTCCAAACCCATTCTCCTTTTAGGTTTTGGCTACGTAAATTCAATTCCCAACCCTTGTTTTCGACCTCTCCGGCATTGATCATTGGTGTATAGCTGTCTGAATATCCTGTCGTAATGGGCACGCTCATCCTGACAAGCATATCTGAGGTTCTTTTGATATAAGCATCCATCGTCAACTGGATCCTGTTTTTGAAAAAACCTGCATCAATTCCAACATTCTGTTGTTTGATAGTTTCCCAGCGTATGCCTGGGTTAGGCATAACGAGTGGGTACAATGTCGAAACGGGAATACCATTGAAAACATATTGACCAGTTTTTAAGCGAGCTGATGCAGCATAGTTGTCCAATACGGCCTGATTACCGGTAACTCCATAACCGATACGGAGTTTAACATCACTCCAAAAGTCATTTTTGTAAAAAAAAGACTCTTCAGAGATACGCCAGGCGGCGGAAAAAGAAGGGAAAGTCCCCCAACGATTGGCCGACGCAATTCTTGATGTACCATCACGACGTACCGTCGCCGTAAGGAGATAACGATTTTTAAACGTGTAATTGGCGCGTCCGAAGAATGACAATAGCGCCCATTCGTTGCGGCTCCCACCTACGGTTGGATCTAATAAACCATTGTTTAACTGGCTGTTATTATCAGAAAGAAATTCCTTGATGCTTCCATTCATGTAATTATAATCATTGTTTTGCGCACTAGATCCTAACATCACATTGACTTCGTGCCCACCCTCGAAAGTATTTGTATAAGTGAGGGTATTGTCCCACAAATAGGTCAGGCTCTTGTTGAAGCTTTCACTCCGATAGGAATTGGGAACTGGGATGGGTTTCCAATTGTATTTAGGCGAAAAGGTCATATTGTCCCAAGCCTTATAATCGAGGCCAAACAAAGATTTGAAGGTGAAATGATTCAAAAAACTTGCTTCTGCATAGATATTTCCAAGAAGATTATAGCCTTTCGTTGTATTTTGTTCAAGCATGGCAGTACCGATCGGATTGCGCAGGTCGCCATAGAATATAGCTTCATTTCCAGGACCTGAATAGGTACCGTCTTCATTGAAAATTGGTTGTGTAGGCAATGAGGCCAACGTATTCAATACGCTGTAGGAACCATTGTGTTTTACATCATGGCTTAGCGTGAGTGTATTCCCCAATTTGAGCCATGCTGTCTGTTTAGCTTCATTGTTAAACTGAAAATTATACCGTTTGTAATCGGTGTTTTTCACGATGCCATCCTGATCGAGTATACCAGCAGAGACGTAGTACGTATTCTTTTCGCCACCACCAGCATAACTAAGGGCATAATTAGCTAATTTACCTGTCTGTAAGAGCGCATCTAACCAATCTGTTCCTCGGCCAAGCAATGTAGGATCGGCAAAATCCGGTCGTTGACGGTTATTGTTATTGGCCATCATCTCATTGTGCAGCGAAGCAAACTGCTGTGCATTCAGCATTTTGGGCAGGCTTGTTGCCTGCTGAATCGCGTAATTGGCACTTGCCGTAATACTACCTTTATTTTTATTACCCTTTTTTGTTGAAATCAATACAACACCATTGGCTCCTCTGGAACCATAAATGGCAGTAGCAGAGGCATCCTTGAGGATATCGATTGTCTCCACATCATTTGGGTTGAGCGCATTGAGAGACAGATCCGTTGGAACGCCATCAATCACTAACAACGGAGCACTATTGTTGATTGACCCCAGCCCCCGGATCTGTATGGACACGTTACTTCCGGGCGCGCCGGAGTTGATAACCTGTACACCAGAGGCACGTCCTTGAAGTGCTTCGCCAACGTTTGCCACAGGCTTATCTTTCATGGCCTCGGCACCCACAGACGCTAGGGAACCTGTCAGATCTTTCTTCCTAACGGTCCCATATCCGATAACAACCACTTCATCAAGTGCCGTGTTATCCTTAACTAGTATAATATCGTAAATGGATGCATTATCTACTTTTACTTCCTGAGTCTTGTAGCCGATATAGGATATACTCAAAACTGAGCCATGCGCAACGGTCATTTTAAAATGGCCATTTCGATCGGTCTGTACTTGTTGGGTTGTTCCTTTGTTGCTGACAGAAACAGCTTCAATAGCTAGCTTGTTTTCGTCTCTTACCGTACCCTGAATCTCCCTCTGTTGCGCAAATGAATTTAAACTGATCAAAATCATTAAAAGCATAAGAATGGGATACGTAAAACGTAATCGCCCCTGGTTTTTCATAAAATTTGATTTCTACGTATTACTTATAATTGTTATTTAATTTCGATTTGAACCTAGTGTCAAATCGTCCCCTAATTGGTTTATCCAAAAATAGAAGGATCAAAGAGCAGATAAAAGAGGTGTATCGCCGAATATAGAAACAACAAAAACGTAAAAATCTAAAAAACAGAATATTAAATCAAATACTTCAAAGAAATATATAGAAGATTAGGTCAATATTTCAGGGCTTTTCGACCTATTTTTGTGACCAATTCATCAAAATCTTCGCGCGGAACAGCAGCTTTGTTTCTGAATTTGGTCCGATAGGTATAAATAGTATTGGTTGAATAGTGTAGGAAACGGGCTATCTTTGCACTGTCCGTAATACCCAAACGTATCAATGCAAAAATACGTAGCTCCGGGCTCAGTACTTCATTTGGCTTCAAGACAACTTGCATATCTGCGACTAATAGTGCGTTGAAATCCTCTACAAAATTCGGATACAAATGCAAAAATACATGATCAAAAGTGGCATATAATTCTTTTACTTCATGGTCGATCATATCGCGTGATTTAAGCATCTGCTTGAGCTCTTCGATCTTCTTGGCCATGACCATCTTGTTGAGTGAAATCTGGAATTTTTCGAGCTTATCAATATATAAGGAGCATAGGTTGAGGAACTCACCGATATAGGCTTCTTTGATATGATTGCTTTCTGCCAACTCGCTATTCATAGACAGCACTTCACTATTGGTGGTATGAAGTTCGTCATTGGCAGTATTCAATTGATGATTGAGCACCTGCAATTTTTGATTGAGTTCGAAGAGCTCTCTACGGACGCGATTTACCCGCTTCATCTGTCTGTATATCAAAATAACTGCTATAACGAGGCACAATGATAGGATACTAACAATCGTTAGAAAGATGGTCAATTTTGCCTTTTGTTGTAATTCGTTTTCTTGATAAGCTGAGTTTATGATCGGAAAAATTTGGGAAGCTTCATAGGTCCGGAAACGGGCATTACAGAAAATAGCGTCCTCCATAGAAGATTTAATACAGCTATAGGCTTCTTCAATATGATTTGATTTATACAATAAGGTCGCTAATGCCTGCATCGAGGCATTTTCCTTGATGGCATTTTTAATGTCGCTAATCGCCGACAGCGTCAAATACTTGCGCTGAAGGTCAACATTCCCTTCCTTTTCGTAGATATTTGCCAGGGCATAACATAAGATGGCATGTTCATGATCCTCTTTTTGGGAAAGATCAAGCATATACATCAACGTCTTTTTCGCTTCCTCAAATTTGCCTTCATCATGGAGCTTTTCGGCATAAACAATACGGTATTGACTACCTGTCGTATCCAGTTCACCTAAAAGCGAATCGCGATAGTGGTCACTCCGAATGGCATACTGCCGATCATCGGTATTTGAAAATGAATAAAATTTATAGAGTCTTTTCCACGCATCATAATACTTGATCAATAGTTCCCTAGGAAGCTTGTTCTTATCTGCAGTGACCAATATTTTATAGGCGTCAATATACATACCTGCTGTGAAGTAAAATGAAGCAAGATCCAGATTACTTTCATTGATTTGGAAGGAATCGCCACTCCTTTCTGCTAATTTTACATTTCCCCTAGCATATATAATCGCAGAATCTAGTTTATAGGAAGCATATTCTTGGTAAAGAAGCTTGTTTAATTCGTATTGTGCGGAAGTGTTATTTGTTGATTTCTGAAGCCGTCGTACCAAGTCGTCTATTCTCACTTCTTTGATGGCCATAAACTCTTCCTTTTTGTCGATCATCTGCAGCAGTTGTATCAACGACGTATCCTGTTCGGTTCCTGCTTTACATAGGATAACCGATATGACAATCAACAGGACACATGCGACAGGTCTATACATGATTCTTTAAACCAAAAGTGACAAAACACAATAGTAACATTTTCTAGGCTTAAAACAAAATGTGCGTATATTCTAAAGGCGAATTTCATAACGAATATAATGCGCAGATACCCTGCGTACTTTTAAAATATATTTGTTTAGTGTTTTTCGAGAACACTAAACAACAGTACCTGATAATTAGCGATTATAACATATGACACTCGAAGAACTAACACTTGAAATTAACGCGGAAAGAATATTGTCTCATTTTGAGAGTAAACACCTAGTTGTTTGGGCAGTCAATGTTTTAAAATTGGGCTACGAGAGTGATAACTTGTATATATTAGCCGGATTGGATTATGCATCTACTGAAGAACGCGAAATCTATTTTTGGAAATCAATTGCTGAGCTAAAGCTGAATATAGAAAAAAGCGAAGAAGATCTAATCCAAAACTATGCCCTAACAATCGCAAAAAAAGCGATCAGCAAAGAGATCAATATAGATTATGCTTTTAGCCAGATGTTAAAAATTGTGTATGCAAGCGACTATAATTATAAGTATATTGCTTTTTATGAAATTGAGGAGGATTTGGACTATTTGAGATATGATAATTCTACAATTTTCTGTACAGGACTTACGCTTGAAAATTCAAAAGACTTCATTTTAGAGGAATTGAAAATCTTTGTCCAAATGGAAGATTTAATGATTCCGTACGAAGAACGTACCAAATGGTATTGCGAGAGCTGTAAAAACCTAAATAGCCCCATAATGAAGAATAAATTTCAATTCAAAAAGCCTTTTAGATATAGCGTCTGGGCCTGTGGGATATGCGGTTCTGAGAACCTGAAAAACAATAACAACCATGATGTTAAGAGAATAATAATAGAACAGGCAAAAAAGGATCAAGCTCGGTGAAATAGAACTGGTTTCTTCTATTATGGTATAAACCTATAGGGAATCGCTATTGACACGGGGCTGAGCGGAACAAAAATTTGATAATGCAACCATCAGAGCGACAAATAGAATATTCTTATACTTAATCATATTTTTGTTATATCCGTTATTAAAGGGAGCTGTGGACGATAGTACTTAACCGCTTATTTTAACTCCGGCTTCGATCTCGTTTTTCCGCCTACATAAAATTAGTAATTCAAAGCCGAATTCTCTATTTTTAAATAGTTTAAGTTCTAGATCAAAATCATACCGCAACTTTCCCTAATGCTAACGAAAGGGCAATTGTAATGGCAGATTATGAATGGAAAATAAAGGAAAAAATGTCAATGGATATGAAAAAACTAGTAATGATTGCTGCGATACTCATTTGTACTGTTGATATCGTTTACAGCCAGGATGCATATAATAATTGGTCAAAATTACAATCAAGTTTTGTTAGACATATTAGGTACCCAATTGATCTAGAGAAAGCCTCTCTTCCGTCATTCTTCACATTAAAAGTGCAGTATAACAAGAAAGCAAAGCAATACGACTTGGAATTTTCTGACAGTGCACATCCGCTTATGATTAAAGAAATCTTAAGAATTAAAGATAAGTTAGATTTTGACGTAGTATATAAGGATCTGAACATTGAAAACCATGATATACCTATCATGATTCCTGTTGAGATCAAAATAGCGAGGGTATCCTACGTGTTTTCAGATCCTAAAAGTAAAGTATCTCAAGATCTATATAATTTCAAAGGACAACAAGCACTTGGTGACTTTTGGTTTTATTCTCCCCTTGTCCTTATGGTTATAAACAACTAATGCGTAAAAAATGAGAACCGTCAAATCCATACTGATCATCTTATATATCACGATCCATAGCGTGTACGCTCAGGATAAAGGAAAAATCGATAATTATCAGACGTTTGAAAATTCTTTCCTTAGAAATTTTAAATACCCGCCACAATTACAGGAAAGGTGTATTCCCGTATTAACCTTAATGGTCATTTATTTTGATCAATCCGGAAAAATAAACTCGCTCCGTTTCTCAGACAGTGCCTATCCCCAATTTATAGAGGAGGTGCAACGAATACGGGACAATATAGATTTCGAATCGCTATATATGGACCTGAAATCACTGGGAAAAGAAAATGAGAAAGTAATTATTCCGATCCAAATCGATACTGGTGTGGTCGATGAGTGCGAATCGGGTATACTTCAATTTGATCTAATGAATTTGTACTTATTTGATAAAAAACCGCTTAAGGGAAAATACTTTCTGCATAAAAAGATATCATCAAAAATATTAATGGGACGTCCGATCTCATAAATCTCTTAGTTTCATTCAGCTCGCCACATGAGCGTGTAGGACACTGCAAAGAAAGCACGTTACAGCGTATAAAGACTAAAATCCACTATACGAAGTACTCGTTTTTCTTAATGTGTAATTTTTTGATTTTCGAATGCAAGGTGTTACCGGGAATTTTCAGAATTTCAGATGCACTTCCCGGACCGGAAATCTTCCCCGAACAGCGTCTTAGTACCTGAATAATATAATTGCGCTCCAACTCATCAAGCGAATAGTTTGAAAATTGAAAATCGTCTGATCTAGACTCGACATGTAACTGTGGAAGGTCAACATGGTCAATTGTCTCTGATGTGCTCAAAAGAATGGATCTTTCGATCAAATGTTCAAGCTCACGCACATTTCCAGGCCAGCTATAACTACACAGCTGCTGAATTGCCCGTGGCATTATTTTCTTAATTTTACGTCCCGTATTACGGCTATATTTCTGTATAAAAAAATCGGTTAGCTGTTGGATATCTTCAAGTCGCTCACGAAGCGCAGGTAAGTGAATCGGAAAAACATTTAGACGGAAAAATAGGTCGGCCCTAAACCGCCCTGCTTTTACTTCTTCCTCCAGATTGCGATTAGTAGCAGCGATAAGTCGTACATCGACTTTAATGGTATGTTGTCCACCAATCCTCTCTAGTTCGCGTTCCTGTATGATGCGTAACAATTTTGATTGTGCTTCCAAAGGAAGTTCTCCGATCTCATCCAAAAAAAGTGTGCTTCGGTGTGCTAGTTCAAATTTGCCTATACGGCGTTCAACAGCACCTGTAAATGCTCCTTTTTCGTGCCCAAACAATTCACTTTCGATTAAATGAGCAGGTAAGGCAGCGCAATTTACCTTAACCATGACTTTATCTTTTCGGTCCGAAGTCGTATGAATACCCCTTGCGATCAATTCCTTTCCTGTCCCTGTCTCTCCGGTAACCAGAACGGTGGTACCGGAGCCCGCTACAAGCGCCATCAGGTGATAGACCTGCTGCATAGCTTCTCCACTGCCTATAATTTCAGAAAAATTATAGATCGTCTTGATCTGCTCCTTTAAATAATCATTCTCTATCTCCAGATTTTTTTTGTACGCCAGTAGCTGCTCATTAGCACGAATGTTATCGATAGCAATAGAGATCTGTGAACATATGCCCTTAATGAGCATTTTATTGAGCTGATCAGCTAATAACCATATTGTACCAATATTCTTGTTACCGATACGCAATGGCAAGCCATACATATTTCTCCGCCCTGTAGCCTTCCATAATCGGGCGTAATCGTTCCCTTTTTTTATTTCCTCATCCACATTAAACACGATGCCGTCATTACTGGCCAGTACTTGGGAAGTGTAAAATTCGTCTATCGTAATCAGATTGTTTACCATTCTTCCAAAGTCATTTTTAGCATCGGCAAATAGCGTATCATCATACATAAAGGGAGAGAGGTGAATGCCATCTGATTCGATAACACGAATCATCGACAATCTCGTAGACAGTGTTTTGTCCAATACCCTACTGATGGCTGCCTGCAAATCCTGCTTTGTCCTTAACTGAGTAATATCATTGCTGAAATCCAATAGAAAAGACTGCTCTTCCTGCTTTTTTACCAATTGCTCATTGGCCAAGGTATTGGAAATAGCTGTAGAGATCTGTGCACAGATGCTCTGCAGTAAGGGGATATTGATTTCTGCAGTTTCCAACAATAACAGGCCTAAATTTGTCTCACCATTTCGCAACCGTATGCCTGTGAATGTCTTTATGCCCAATGACTTCCAGTAGCGGAGATAGCCAGAGGTAATGCCACGCTGAACTTCGCGATCGACCTCAAATAGCAAAGGAATCGCGCTTGTTAGAATACGATTCTGTAACCCATCATTTAAGGGTAGCCTGGATTGGAACCAATCCAATTTCGGCTTCGGCACGGGATGTGTGCCAAAATTATAAATGTATGGCTCGGTAAAAGATCTTGTATCGCCGCAAATCCGCCTAATAACAAAACTACCTGTGGGACTAAGCTGTTTCAACACATCCCGGACCGTTTCCGTTAGCTCTTGCTTTGTACGAACAGCGGCCACCCTGCTGCTGAATTCGAGCAGAAACGTCTTCTCTTTTTCTCTCTTCAGCAGCTCCTCATTTTTTACAATGTTAGAAACTGCACTCGATATCTGGGGAATAATGCCGACAATGACATCTTTAAAATTTTGGCTAAAACCATTTTCCTGATTAGTATAAATGTGTAGAAAACCGATAGGACGTCCTTCACGCACCAATTTCGCCATTAATATTTCCCGTACACCTTTTTCAAAATTGACCCGTAAAAATGCAGGACTCTCAGGACTATCCATAATATCCGATAACACAAACGACACAGGCTTATCAGCGTTTAATACAGCCTGAATAAACGGTTCATTGAGAGGAAAGCGAGCGTTTACCATCTCCATATAACGCGGGTGATCCCGAATAGGCGATCCATCGTTGTCAAGAAGAAAGGGACTGTAGGTATCGTCTTTGTAGTCGACAGTTGTCACAATAGTATGGGTAATAAAATATAGCCCTTTTATACCTTCCTTAAAAAGCCGAATGAGGTCATTTTTTTCCCGGACTTTAGTCAAATCATTGCCTAACGCCAAGAGAATTTCCCGTTCTTTTTGGTAATATGAAATGCTCTGCTGGTCCTGACCATCTGGATAACAGATCTTTTTGTTTGCTTTCATGATATATAAAAGTGTTGTCTTACAGCATCTCACCCGGTTTTCCTAATACATTTGATGAATCGGCTATGATTCTAAATATACGAAATCTGCCTATTTAATTTATCCACTTAAAATAACTGGACAATGGCATTAAAAACAGCACGAATGGCACCACAACTGAGAAGCTTATGCCCATCCATTTTATAAATCTATTATACCGCCGGTGGGATATACCTAATGAAGTGAAAGCACTATTGAAACCATGTAATAGGTGCCAGAATAAGGATACACAACCCAATAAATAAATCAGCACTTCGACAGGGTTACTAAACTTCTCCAGCATCATATCAAATAGTGGTAACTCTTCGTCATAACGGAACTGATGCATACGATTGGGAATCCAGAAGTTGGAGGTATGGACCACTAAAAACAGAAGCAAAAGTGTACCCAATAGAGTCATACTTTTGCTATACCATGTAACCTTGGGAGTTGCTAGTGGATAAGCATATTTAATGGGACGCGCTTCTCGATTCTTTTTCCACAAGAGTAATCCTTGTATTATATGGAGTATAAATCCAATGATAAGAACGATCTCCAAAGACCGGATAACTGGATTTGTAGCCATGAAATGTGCACCAATGGTAAAGGTAACACCACCGTCATTATAAAATATGAGGGCATTTACTGACATATGTACCAGCAAAAAACTGATGAGAAAAAGTCCGCTCAATGCCATAGTGAATTTTCGGCCTATTGAGCTCGTAAACGTTTTATAAAAGCCGTTCATATTGTGATTTCAAATTTGTTTGATGAATAACATTGCACTATTGCAATATCCAAGAGCATGGGATGCTCTTGGATAGAACGTGCTATTTCTGAGCGTTCAGACGGAACCATTCTTCGAACGTAAGCTTACCCAATTTCGCCCCTTCAGCAGGTATTAACGTAAACTCTTCCAAGGGCGAACCAAAATATAAGGCGTCTTTATTCCCTACAACTTGTTTGGGGCTCTTGGTTTTGACCAAATATTCTTTAACTAAATTTGCTAACTCAAATTGTTCAGGTCCTCCAATTTCAACGATTCCATGAACTGGCTGACCAAGTGCAAACTCGGTAACAAAAGAAGAGACATCCTCAGCTGCGATAGGCTGTATACGTGCGGTCGACAAATTGATCACATTGCCGTCCTGTGAGGATGCAACGATGCCGCCCAAAAACTCAAGAAATTGTGTAGAATGTATAATCGTATAAGGAATTCCGCTTTCCACAATTAGATTTTCCTGCACTTGCTTCGCTCTAAAATAACCACTTGCTTGGAGTCTGCTCGTGCCTACAACAGACAAGGCAATATGATGCTTGACTCCCGCATTGATCTCTGCGGCTAACAAATTCTTTCCAGAAGTTTCAAAAAAATCCATCACTTCCTTATCCGCAAAGGACGGAGAATTGGCTAGGTCGATTACAACTTCGGCGCCATTTACTGCTTCCGCTAAGCCTTCGCCTGTAATCGTATTGATACCTGTATTAGGTGATGCCGCAATAACTTCATGCCCTAAGCCTCTTAACTTTGCGACGGTTTTTGTTCCGATCAGCCCAGTACCTCCAATGACTAAAATTTTCATGTTTTTAAATTTATGTTTAACAATTATGCTATCATGTGCTGATATTCGATATTGAT
>PJTY01000068.1_pt1 | contig 93292 bp, 82 predicted proteins | sample 1512121 | NCBI WGS metagenome assembly PJTY01 (sample SAMN08177680, study PRJNA422409) | Soil metagenome, whole genome shotgun sequencing project. | isolation source: Soil enriched (2) on filter paper: alkali lignin treatment | place: USA: Madison | collected 2015-01-15 | reverse complement strand
GACTGAGGCACTGTCACAGATCAAGGATGGCGCAACCATCATGATCGGTGGCTTTGGCACTGCAGGACAACCCGCTGAACTGATTGATGGATTGATCGAACTCGGCATCAAGGATCTGGTGATCGTCAATAACAATGCAGGCAATGGCGATTACGGTTTGGCCAAACTGCTTAAAACAGGCGCGGTTCGTAAAATCATCTGTTCCTTCCCGCGTCAGTCAGATTCATGGGTCTTCGATGAACTGTATCGTGTCGGCAAGATTGAACTGGAACTGGTCCCGCAAGGCAATCTGGCCTGTCGTATTCAAGCCGCAGGAATGGGGCTCGGTGCCGTATTTACCCCAACTGGCTTTGGTACGCTTTTGGCTGAAGGTAAAGAAGTCCGTCATATCGATGGCAAAGACTATGTACTGGAATATCCGATTAAAGCTGACTTCGCACTGATCAAGGCCCACAAAGGCGACCGTTGGGGCAATCTGGTCTATAACAAATCTGCACGTAACTTCGGCCCGATCATGGCGATGGCCGCAGATGTCACCATTGCACAGGTGTCTGAACTGGCTGAACTCGGTCAACTTGATCCTGAACATATCATTACCCCCGGGATTTTTGTCCAGCATGTGGTCGCTGTCGATGCAGCCAATGGCACAGGAGCAGAACAATGAGCTATCAAAAACTAAGCCGTGACCAGATCGCTGAACGTGTGGCACAAGATATTCCAGATGGTGCTTATGTCAATCTCGGCATTGGACTTCCAACCAAGATTTCAAACTATCTTCCTGCGGATAAAGATGTATTCCTACATTCGGAAAATGGCCTACTCGCATTTGGTCCACCGCCTGCCAAAGGTGAGGAAGATCCTGAGTTGATCAATGCCGGTAAAGAATATGTCACCATGCTGACGGGTGGCAGCTTTTTCCATCATGGTGATTCCTTTGCCATGATGCGTGGCGGGCATCTGGATATTGCGGTACTCGGTGCATTTCAGGTGGCGGCCAATGGTGATCTCGCCAACTGGCATACCGGTGCAGCAGATGCCATTCCTGCGGTAGGCGGTGCCATGGATCTCGCGGTCGGTGCCAAGAAAGTATTTATCACCACCGATCACAACACCAAGCAAGGTGAGCCGAAGATTGTTGAAGCACTTTCATATCCTGCAACAGGCTTAAAGTGTGTCGATCGTATTTATACCGACCTGTGTGTAATTGATGTGACTCAAGACGGTTTAAAAGTGATTGAGAAAGTAGAAGGTTTGAGCTTTGCGGAGTTACAGGCGTTGACGGGTGCGAAACTGATTGATGCGACGCAAGGATAATAAATCTCCCCTAACCCCTCTTTAAAAAAGAGGGGAACTCCTCCCTTTATTAAAGGGAGGTTGGGAGGGATTTTAGATAAAGGAAAACACATGAAAAACGCTTATATCATTGATGCCATCCGTACCCCATTTGGCCGTTATGCAGGCGGTCTTGCTCCTGTACGTGCCGACGATCTTGGGGCAGTTCCAATTCAGGCCCTGATGCAACGTAACCCAACTGTGGATTGGCAACAGGTGGATGATGTGATCTATGGTTGTGCTAACCAAGCAGGTGAAGATAACCGTAATGTGGGTCGTATGTCAGCGCTATTGGCAGGTTTGCCGTATCAGGTGCCTGCCACCACGGTAAACCGTTTGTGTGGTTCATCACTGGATGCCATTGCCATGGCTGCCCGTGCGATTAAAGCCAATGAAGCCGACCTGATTATTGCTGGTGGCGTAGAAAGCATGAGCCGTGCCCCTTATGTGATGGGTAAATCGGATAGTACCTTTGGCCGTAGCCAAAAGATTGAAGACACCACTATGGGCTGGCGTTTTATCAATCCAAAGCTCAAAGACATGTATGGCGTCGATAGCATGCCGCAAACCGCAGAAAACGTGGCGGAACAGTTCAATATCAACCGTGCCGATCAGGACCAGTTTGCGCTCAACAGTCAGCAGCGTACTGCAGCGGCGCAAGCCAAAGGCTTCTTCACCAATGAAATCGTGCCTGTCAGCATTCCTCAGCGTAAGGGCGATGCTCTTGTGGTGGATACTGATGAGCATCCACGTGCATCAACCACTTTAGAAGCATTAACCAAACTCAAAGGTGTGGTGAAAGCTGAAGGTACTGTGACCGCAGGTAATGCTTCTGGAATTAATGACGGTGCTGCGGCTGTATTGATTGCTTCAGACGACGCAGTGGAAAAATACCAACTCAAACCACGCGCCAAAATCATTGCTGCGGCTACAGTTGGGGTTGAACCACGGATTATGGGCTTTGCGCCTGCACCTGCGATCAAGAAACTGCTGAAACAGGCCAATCTCACGCTAGAACAGATGGATGTGATTGAACTGAATGAAGCTTTTGCGGCACAGGCTTTGGCGGTAACCCGTGATTTAGGTTTGGCAGATGATGATGCACGGGTTAATCCGAATGGCGGTGCAATTGCTTTGGGGCATCCCTTAGGTGCCTCTGGTGCGCGTCTGGTGACCACGGCCCTAAACCAGCTTGAACAGATCAAGGGGCAGTATGCCTTGTGTTCGATGTGTATCGGTGTCGGTCAAGGGATTGCCTTGATTATTCAACGTGTTGAGTGAGGTCTGTTATGAGCCAGTTATACGCCAGCTTATTTTATCAGCCTGATATTACTGCAATTTTTAGTGATCACGCTTTATTGGGATATATGATTCAGGCCGAAGTGGCTTTAGCCAATGCACAGGCACAGGTCAACGTCATTCCTGCTTCGGCGGCAACGATGATTGAACAGGTTGGTCAAAATGCTGTAGCGCACATCGATATGGAAGCGTTGGCTACAGCAGCAGGGCTGGCAGGTAATGTTGCGATTCCATTGGTCAAGCAATTCACTGCCTTGGTAAAACAGCAGGATGAAGATGCATCCCGTTATGTGCACTGGGGTGCGACTAGTCAGGATATTATTGATACAGCAACGATTTTACAGTGCCGTGATGCCTTGGCATTGATCGAAAAGCAACTGCAACAAGCCTATCAAATTTGTTTAAAGCAAGCACAGCAATATCGCGATCAGGTCATGATTGGACGTACCTGGCTACAGCAGGCTTTGCCGATTACTTTAGGTTATAAATTTGCCCGTTGGGCAGCTGCATTGAAACGTGATCTTGATCGTCTACAGGCCATGAAAGGTCGCGTGTTGACTGCGCAACTCGGTGGTGCAGTAGGTTCATTGGCATCTTTACAGGATCAAGGCACAGCTGTAGTTGCAGCTTTTGCAGCACAACTGAATTTAACAGCGCCTGAATGTACATGGCATGGTGAACGCGATCGTATGGTTGAGCTTGCCAGCACGCTTGCCTTGATTGTAGGGAATGTTGGCAAGATGGCAAAAGACTGGTCATTGCTGATGCAAACCGAAATCGCAGAAGTTTTTGAACCGGCAGCAAAAGGGCGTGGTGGATCATCGACTATGCCGCATAAGCGTAATCCGGTGGCAGCAGCTTCAATTCTTGCCGCAGCCAATCGTGTACCGGCCTTAATGGCAAGTGTCTTTCAAAGCATGGTGCAAGAGCATGAAAGGGCTTTAGGGGCTTGGCATGCGGAATGGCTGGCGATTCCAGAAATTTTCCAGCTATGTGCAGGTGCTTTAGAGCGAAGCAGTGACGTACTTGAGCACATGCAGGTGAATGCAGATGCGATGCAACGTAATCTTGAATGTACCCATGGCCTCATCATGGCAGAGGCGGTGATGATGGCGCTGGCCCCAAAGCTTGGCCGTTTGAATGCACATCATCTGGTTGAGCAGGCCTGCCAGCAAGCTGTTGCCCAACAGCAGCATTTAAAAAACGTGTTAGCCAACATGGAACAAGTGCAAGCCCATTTTAATGACCAGGCATTCGATGAGTTGTTCAATCCTGCATCTTACCTAGGCAATATTCAGGCACAAATCGATGCAGTCCTACATGCACAACAAGGAGAGTAAGCACATGATTACGCACATCAATAATCGTCAGGGACATCCGCTGGCTGTTCAGGTTCAAGGGCGCAAAGATGCACCTGTGATCATGTTCTCTAACTCATTGGGAACCGATCATGGGATGTGGCAGGCGCAAGTGACAGCTTTAGCTGAGCATTATCAGGTCATTACCTATGACACACGTGGACATGGTACCAGTAGTGTGATTGCCGATACGAGCTTGCAAAATCTGGCTGAAGATGTGATCGATATTCTTGATGCTTTAGCTGTTGAAAAAGCCCATTTCTGCGGTATTTCAATGGGTGGAATTACAGCCTTGGCCTTGGCCATCAATCATGCACAACGCTTTCATAGCATTACGGTTGCAAATTCGGCTGCAAAAATTGGGAATGCCGAGGCATGGAATAGCCGTACAGATAGCGTAGAGCAAAACGGTTTGGCAGAACTTGTAAAAACCACGCATACCCGTTGGTTTAGTGAGCATTTTGATTATGGGCATGATGTGCTGGCACAGAAAACCATTCAGAGTCTGGCAGTGACACCTGCACAGGGGTATGCCAATGCATGTCGTGCTTTAGCTGACGCCGATGTTCGGGCGCAACTTGGTCAGATTCAAATTCCCACTTTAATTATCGCAGGGCAATACGACCCCGTCACCACAATCCAGGATGCAGAGTTTATGCATCACCACATTGCAAACAGTCAGCTTGAGATTTTGCTGGCTTCACATTTATCGAATATTGAGCAACCACAAGTATTTACTCAGGAACTGACAAAGTTTATCCAAAGAATATAAACACTTAGGTTTGTTAAAAGGATTTCGCCTCAAGGAGACTACTATGGCGTTTCAGGATTACGCTGCAAAAAATAACAGCATGGATGCACAGGAATTAATTGATAATGCGCCGATTAGCAAGTATCAATGGATGATTGCAATCATCTGTTTTTTAATTGTTTTTTTTGATGGTGTGGATACTGCTGCAATGGGTTTTATTGCACCAGCCCTCACACAGGACTGGGGCATTGACCGTTCCCAGTTAGGACCGGTGATGAGTGCCGCTTTGGGCGGTATGATTATTGGGGCTTTAGTCTCGGGACCAACTGCTGACCGTTTTGGCCGTAAGATCGTTTTAACCGTGGCCATGCTGATTTTTGGTGGTTTTACCTTTGCTTCTGCCTATGCATCCGGTCTGGATCAATTGGTGGTATTACGCTTTTTAACCGGTATTGGTTTGGGTGCAGCCATGCCGAATGCAACAACCTTGTTCTCGGAATATTGCCCGAAACGCGTACGCTCTATTTTAGTGGTGTGTATGTTCTGCGGTTTTAACCTAGGTATGGCGATTGGTGGCTTTATCAGTAGCTGGCTGATTCCTGCTTTTGGTTGGCACAGCTTATTCCTGTTTGGTGGAATTATTCCTTTGATATTGATGCTTCTGGTGATTGTGTTCTTGCCGGAGTCTTATCGCTTCCTGATTGTAAAAAATAAGAGCCCTGAAAAAGTACGTAAAATTTTAAACCATATTGCGCCTTCACAAGTCCAAGGTATTACCCAGTTTCATATTCCTGAAGAAGAATCCAATGTTGCACCAAAGGGCAACGTATTCAAGATGTTGTTTTCCCGGAAATATGCCAAAGGTACGGTTTTATTGTGGCTCACCTATTTTATGGGCTTGGTCATCATTTATCTATTGACCAGTTGGTTACCGACCTTGATGCGTGAAACCGGTGCGAGCATGGAACGTGCGGCATTTATCGGCGGATTGTTCCAGTTTGGCGGTGTACTCAGTGCCTTGGTGATTGGCTGGGCAATGGATAAATTCAATCCAAACCGGGTACTGGCAGTGTTCTATGTCGTGGCAGGTATTTTCGCTGTAGCCGTTGGTCAAAGCCTGAATAGCCCGACCTTATTAGCCATTCTGGTGCTTTGTGCCGGTGTTGCCATCAATGGTGCCCAGTCTTCCATGCCTGCATTAAGTGCCCGTTTCTACCCAACTCAATGTCGTGCAACAGGGATTGCATGGATGATGGGAATTGGACGGTTTGGTGCGGTATTTGGTGCATGGATCGGGGCGATCCTGCTAGGAAATAACTGGTCATTTACCGCCATTCTGAGCCTGCTAATGATTCCTGCTGCCGCAGCCGCAGTCGCCATTTTTGTTAAATCTATCGTTGCCCATACCGATGCAACCTAATCGAGGAAAAAGTCAATGAATGATGAGCAGCGTTATCAACAAGGACTGAAAGTCCGTACCGAAGTACTGGGCGAAAAACATGTCGGACGTTCTTTAGAGAACCTGAATGATTTCAATCAGGACTTCCAGAACTTTATTAGTCGCTTCGCCTGGGGGGAAGTGTGGTCACGTGAAGGTTTACCACGCCATACCCGCAGTCTGGTCACGATTGCCATCTTATTGGCTTTAGGGCGAGAAGACGAACTGAGAATGCATTTACGTGCCTGCTTCAATAACGGTGTGACTAAAGATGAATTAAAGGAACTGATTTTACATAGTTCTTTATATGCCGGTTTGCCAGCAGCAAATGCGGCGATGCATATGGCCGAAGACGTCTTTAAAGAACTTGGCATTGACGTGCAACCCGTTGCGGCACAACCACAGGATTAAGGAGACAGGCATGTTAAAGCATACATTAGGTGCATACCCACAACGAAATACCGATGATCATCCGCCAGCATATACACCCGGCTATAAGACCAGTGTATTACGCTCGCCAAAGAATGCATTGATTTCAATTAATGAAACCTTGACTGAAGTGACGTCACCGCATTTTTCACCGAGTATTTTTGGCCCCAAAGATAATGACCTGATTCTGAACTATGCCAAAGAAGGATTACCGATTGGTGAACGTATCATTGTGCATGGTTATGTACGTGATCAGTTTGGTCGTCCCGTGAAAAATGCCTTGCTGGAAGTATGGCAAGCCAATGCATCGGGTCGGTATCGTCATCCCAATGACAAGTTTATTGGTGCGATGGACCCTAACTTTGGTGGCTGTGGCCGTACCTTAACTGATGAAAATGGTTTCTATATTTTCCGCACCATCAAGCCGGGACCATATCCATGGCGTAACCGGATTAATGAATGGCGTCCGGCGCATATCCATTTTTCCCTGATCGCTGATGGTTGGGCACAGCGTCTGATTTCGCAATTTTATTTTGAAGGCGATACGCTGATTGACACCTGTCCGATTTTAAAAACCATTCCATCTGAAGATCAGCGTCGTGCCTTGATCGCACTGGAAGATAAAAACAATTTCATTGAAGCAGATAGCCGTTGTTACCGCTTTGATATTCATCTGCGTGGTCGTCGTGCGACTTATTTTGAAAATGATTTGACATAAGGGAGACATACGATGAATGCATGGAATTTTCAGGAATTGAAAGAGACCCCATCACAAACCGGCGGTCCTTATGTGCATATCGGCTTATTACCACAACAGGCCAATATTGAAGTATTTGAGCATAACTTCGATAACCAGTTAGTCAATGAGCAGACACAAGGGCAACGGATTCGTCTGGAAGGTCAGGTGTTTGACGGACTCGGTTTGCCATTAAGAGATGTGTTACTGGAAATCTGGCAGGCAGATGCCAATGGGGTTTATCCAAGTCAGGCGGATACTCAAGGCAAAACTGCCGACCCACATTTTCAGGGATGGGGACGTACAGGTGCCAATTTTGAAACAGGCTTCTGGAGTTTTCATACGGTAAAACCGGGCGCTGTTGCTGGTCGCAAGGGCTCAATTCAAGCACCGCATATTGCAGTCGCAGTTTTTGCACGTGGTATTAATATCGGTTTGCACACCCGTATCTATTTTGATGATGAGGTGGATGCCAATGCCAATGATCCAGTGCTGAACAGCATTGAGTGGGCAGTACGTCGCCAGACTTTAATCGCCAAACGCAGTGACGTGGATGGTGAAGTGGTCTATCGCTTTGATATCCGTATTCAGGGTGATGATGAGACCGTGTTCTTTGATATTTAGATATTTCTTTAAATGTCTTCGTTTCAGGGATGGGCTGATCATGGAATTAATTGATTCCTGAAATTGGAAATACTCCTCATCTTGAACCGGTGAGGAGCAATCAAAAAATGAAATGAGAACTCGGCAAGACCGCAGAGTTGCAAAAAATTTATTAAGGACGATACAGATGAAAATGAAAGCACTGGCAGCAGTAATGTTGCTTGTTAGCCCCTTATTGATGGTTCAAACAGCACAAGCGCAAGATCATCAGCAAAAGCAGGTTGAATTATCTGAACTGGCAAAGCTGCCTGTGAAAACCATTGTGCCCATTACGGCTAAAACCAGAGAGCAGGCCATTGCTCAGGCAAAAGTGATTGCAGCCAATGCGGATACCGATCTTGCGGAGTTTCGGATTGATTTACTGAATTTTGCCAGTGATCGCAAGCAAGTGATTGCCTTAGGTCATGAGCTCAAACAGATATTAGGCACTAAACCGTTGATCGCCACGATTCGTACCCATAACGAAGGTGGGCAATTAACAATAAGTGATGCAGATTATGGCAAGACCTATCAGGCATATTTACAGCAGCCATTTATGGACATGCTGGATGTGGAAATGTTCCGTGATCAGCAGATTGTGAAGGATACCGTGAAAATGGCGCATGCGAAAAAAGTACTGATCGTCATGTCCAATCACGACTTCCAGAAAACGCCACCCGAGTCTGAGATTATCAAGCGGTTACTTAAACAGGATGAGTTAGGCGCGGATATTCTGAAAATTGCAGTGATGCCGCAAAACAAACAGGATGTATTTACCCTCATGAATGCGACCTTGAAAGTGAGTCAACAGTCTAAAAAACCATTACTGACTATGTCGATGGGCAAACTGGGCACGATTTCCCGCATCGCCACTGCCAACATGGGCGGTAGCTTTAGCTTTGGCATGATTGGTGAAGCATCGGCACCCGGCCAGATTGATGTGACCCAACTGAAACAGTTTTTAAAAACGGTTCAGCCTACACAATAATTTAAAAAGGATGTTTAGACATGAAAACAATTTACTTACGTTTAAGTACTTTCGCCATCGCTATGGCAGTTTCGGGTTGGGCAGCAGCAGAAACGTATATTGTTGATCGTTATCAGGATGATGCGGATCAAGGTTCTTTGCGCTGGGCAATTGAGCAAGCCAACAGCAAGCCGACAGAAAGCAGCGAGATTCTGATTCAGGCAGTCGGCAAAGCCCCTTATGCCATCAAGGTGAATCGTCCATTACCCGAGATCAAAGCACCGGTAAAAATTATCGGGACGCAATGGGCAAAAACAGGTGAGTTTATTGCAGTCGATGGATCGAATTATATTAAAGGCACAGGAGTTGAAGCCTGTCCTGGTGCAGTTGAAGGACAATTCGGGACCAATGTCCGTACCACGACTTTACCGGGCATCGTGTTACGTGACATCAATGGCGTAACGATTCAAGGTTTGGAAATCCGTCATTTCTGTATCGGAATTTTAATGAACCGTGCCAGCAATAATCTGATTCAAAATAACCGCATCATGCATAACTATGGCGGTGCAGGGGTGATGCTAACCGGCGATGATGGCAAGGGTAATCCAACAGCGACCACCACCAATAACAACAAAGTGCTGAATAACTATTTTCAGGACAATGGCGATGGTCTTGAACTGACCCGTGGTGCAGCATTCAATTTGGTTGCAAATAACCATTTTATTTCTACAGCAGCCAATCCTGAACCATCACAAGGGATTGAAATCTTGTGGGGCAATGACAATGCAGTCGTCGGCAATAAATTTGAAAACTATTCGGATGGCCTACAGATCAACTGGGGCAAACGCAACTATATTGCTTATAACGAGCTGACCAATAACTCCAACGGTTTTAACCTGACGGGTGATGGCAACATTTTTGACAGCAATAAGGTACACGGCAACCGGGTTGGCATTGCCATTCGTTCCGAGAAAGATGCCGATGCACATATCACATTGACTAAAAACCAAATCTGGAATAATGGTAAAGAGATTAAACGTTGTGAAGCAGGCGGCAGCTGCGTACCGAATCAACGTGTCGGCGCGATTATTTTTGACATTCCAGGACTGGAACATGCGCATTTTGTAGGATCTCGCGGTCATGGCGTCAAGATTGATCCTGCAAACTTGCAGAAGACCTGCAAGCAGGCCAATGAGCAAGGCTGTAATGCTCAACCCAACCAAAATATTCAGGCACCGAAATTAACCTTGTCCAAAGGACAAATTGCAGTTGAAGTTAAAGCGCAGCCGAACCAGCGTTATCAGGTCGAGTTTTTTGGAAACTCATCGGCCAATTCAAGTGAAGCAGAGCTTTATTTAGGTTCAGCGGTTGCTGCAACCAGTGCACAAGGAATAGCGACGCTGACTTGGAAACCTACAACCCAGGTGGCTTCAGTGACAGCAAATATTACGGATCGTTTGGGTGCAACATCGGAACTCAGTTCAGCTGTAAAACTGAAATAAACGGCAAGGAGGCCGAATATGAAGTCGAATGCATTATTGCTCAAAATGAGCTGTCTAGCAGTTGCGGTATGTGCTGCTCAATCTAGTTTTGCGGATCAGCCATGGTCACAGGATCGTCAATGGCTACTCGGTGACTGGAATGGTCAGCGTCAGCAACTGGAAAAAGAAGGCTATAAATTTAACCTCAATGTCATGAACCAGACAGCAACAGTGCTGGACGGTCTGGACCATCATCCCACCAAAAATGCCAATCAGGTGGCATTGGGCGCAAATTTTGATCTGGCTAAAATTGCGGGATTACCCAACACGACAGCCGCTCTCACCGTGACCAAACGGGATGGACGTAATATTGCCAGCAATATTGGTATGAACGGTAGTCCAACGGAAATCTATGGGCGCGGCAATATCTGGCGCTTGACGCAAGCATGGATTAAAACAGGATTTCTGGACAATACCCTGCAGTTTAAGCTTGGGCGTATGGGCATGTCCGAGGACTTTAATGGCTCACACTGTAATTTCCAGAGTCTGATTTTATGTGGTGGCCAAGTGGGCAAGAGTCAGGGCGACGTCTGGTATAACGGTCCGGTGAGTGGCTGGGCTGCAAATGTTAAATACCAATTTCTGCCTGAATGGACGTTTGGTGTGGGCGTTTATGAAAATAATCCCGAAAATACTGAAGTGAAGGACAATGCCAATTTCAACCTGTCTACGGATCGGGCCAAAGGTGTCCTGATTCCAGTCGAATTGGCTTGGAAAACCAACAAATTAAACGGCTTGGCGGGCGAGTATAAAGTTGGCGGTTTCTGGAGTAGTCATGACTATGACCAGGTTGATGCACAAGCAGGACAAGATCCAAAGTCGGCCATCTGGCTGAATACCCAGCAACAGTTGAGCAGCAATGCCACAGATTCAAAGGGTGGTTTATATGGCGCCGTGAATCTGGTCTGGAACAACGATAAAACCGCCAATATTTCTGATACCCAGCAAATCGCCTTCTGGTACAAGGGAGCCTTGCCATCACGACCGGCCGACCAGATCGGTTTCGGGGTGGGGCGTTATAAATTTAACGACCAGATCCTTGCCAATCATGATCGTGATGATGAGATGAATGTTGAACTGAACTATGTTTACAACTATTCCCCAGCCGTAATGTTACGTCCCAACATCCAGTATGTTTATCAGCCAAGGGGCAATCCGTCTCGTGATAATGTCTGGGTAGCCGGTATTTCAGTTGGACTGAATTTCTAATACAGGAGTATGACAGATGTCTGAATCTTCAAGCTCGCATACCATACTGAAAATATGGTGTTTTATTCTGGGGCTGGTTTTATTGCTGACCGGACTGTTTTTTACAATCGGTGGGGTAAAGCTGGCGACTTTAGGTGGATCCTGGTATTTCGTGATTTCAGGTGCCCTCACGCTGATCGCTGCACTTTTTATTTTCAGGAAAAAAGCGTTCGGTGTCTGGTTATTTACCTTGGTGTTTGCGGGGACAATCGTCTGGTCGTTGTTTGATGCAGGGCTGGAGTTCTGGCCTTTATTTTCACGACTGATGTTCCCAGCAGGCTTATTTGCAGCCCTGATGTTTACTTTACCTGCCATTCGTCGTTATCAATTTCAACCGAGTGCAGATTTACCTGCTTATGGTCTTGGAATATTGACGGTGATTGGCATGGTGATTGGTCTCTATCAGATGTTCCAGCCACATCCAACCGTCACTGCGTCGGGACAGACATTACCACTAATCCCGGTAAAAACCGATATGAAGCAGACCAACTGGCAGCATTATGGTCAGGATGCAGGTGGAAGCCGTTTTGCGGCACTGGATCAGATTACACGTGATAATGTGCACCAGTTGAAAGAAGTCTGGCGTTTCCGTACCGGTGATTTCACCACAGGTTCGGGAAATGGTGCAGAAGATCAGATGACCCCGCTACAGGTGGGCAACAAGATTTTCCTGTGCACCCCGCATAACAATATTTTTGCCTTGGCAGCGGATTCTGGTAAACAACTCTGGAAAGCAGAAGTCAATTCCAAGTCAGATGCATGGGAACGTTGCCGTGGTGTTGCTTATTTTGACTCAACGCAAGCGCTGGTTCAGCCGACGCTGGCTGGAGCGACACCGGTAAAAGCGGTGGCAAACAATACTTCATGCTTACGTCGTGTTTATACCAATACACCGGATGGTCGTTTAATTGCCTTCAATGCAGATACGGGCGAACGTTGTAAAGACTTTGGTGTAGAAGGCACCGTTGACTTGCTCAAAGGCTTGGGTGAGGGAACCACAGCACCACGTTTTGAGGTGACTTCAGCGCCAACCATTGCAGGTACGGTAATTGTGGTCGGTAGCCGTATTGCCGATAATTTTGCAGCGGATATGCCTGGCGGTGTGATTCGTGCATACGATGTCATTACGGGTGAATTACGTTGGGCCTTTGATCCACGAAATCCTAATCCGAACTATGTGTTGAAAGAGGGAGAAACCTATAAACGCAGTTCAGCAAACTCATGGGCAGCGATGTCTTATGATCCACAGATGAACACGGTATTTTTGCCAATGGGTAGCTCATCTGTCGATGTATGGGGTGGTAACCGTCAACCATTGGACCATAAATACAACTCATCCGTACTGGCTTTAGATGCGACCACAGGTCAGGAAAAGTGGGTCTATCAAACGGTTCATAATGATTTGTGGGATTTTGATTTGCCAATGCAGCCTAGTCTGGTCGATTTCCCGATGAAGGATGGCAGCAACAAGCCTGCTGTGGTGATTGGTACCAAATCCGGTCAGTTCTTTGTACTGGATCGTGTAACCGGGCAGCCATTAACCAAGGTGGTTGAGCAAGCGGTGAAGCCTGCGGATATTCCGGGGGAACAATACAGCCCAACACAGCCACGTTCAGTCGAAATGCCGCAGATTGGTAACCAGACCATAACGGAATCTGATATGTGGGGTGCTACACCATTTGACCAGCTCATGTGTCGTATTAACTTTAAATCGATGCGTTATGAAGGTTTATTCACTGCACCGGGGACTGATAAATCATTGAGCTTCCCGGGTTCTCTAGGTGGTATGAACTGGGGCAGTATTGCCTTTGATCCAAGCCATCAATATATGTTCGTCAATGACATGCGTTTGGGCTTATGGATTCAGTTAATTAAACAGACGCCGGAAGATCTGGCAATTCAGGCCAATGGTGGGGAAAAAGTGAATACCGGTATGGGCGCCGTGCCAATGAAAGGAACCCCATACAAAGTCAATAAAGACCGCTTCTGGTCAAAATTGATGATTCCTTGCCAAAAACCGCCGTATGGCACCATGACTGCAGTAGATATGAAAACCCGTCAGGTTGCATGGCAAGTGCCAATGGGAACGGTAGAGGATACTGGCCCGATGGGAATCAAAATGGGCTTGCCTGTTCCAATTGGTATGCCAACCATCGGCGGTCCAATGGCAACTCAAGGTGGTTTGGTATTCTTTGCCGCGACTCAGGATTATTATTTGCGTGCATTGGATTCATCTTCAGGTAAGGAGCTGTGGAAATCACGTTTACCTGTCGGTAGCCAAGGTACGCCAATCAGTTATGTGTCACCGAAATCAGGTAAGCAGTATGTGTTGATTACTGCAGGTGGTGCGCGTCAATCACCTGATCATGGTGATTATGTGATTGCTTATAGCCTGAACTAAACTTTTTCCATAGATCACAATAAAAAACGGCAATCCTCAGCGATTGCCGTTTTTTATTTAGATGTCCAGATCATTTTTTAACAAACGCTATCGAAAGCTCCATACGCCATAATTGGCATATTCATTGCTTTATTTAAGATATCTGGTCTGACCAGTCAGACAATGCCTTAAATTGGAGCAGCGATGCAACTTGAAACATTTAATCAACTCGATCCAGACAGAGCAGCACGTGTTTTACAGGCCTGTGCGCATATCCCGAACTGGATTGCTGAACTGCTACAGCAACGTCCTTATCCAGCTAAAGAGCAACTTTATCAGGCTGCAGTGACACAAGCGCAGGCATGGTCCTGGCCTGAAATTTCTGTAGCTTTGGCGCAACATCCCCGCATTGGCGAGAAAAAAGCAGCAGCAGTTCTGTCTGAGAAAGAGCAGCATTTTTCCCAACGTGAACAAGCTCAGGTTGAAACGGACGCTGTGCTGCAACTGGCGCTATATCAGGGCAATTTAGATTACGAGCACAAATTTGGGCATATTTTTCTGATCCGGGCGGCGGGTCGCTCTGGTCAGCAAATCTTGTCCGAATTGCAACGTCGCTTACTCAATACGGTCGAACAAGAGCAAGTCGAAGTAAAACAACAATTGGCTGAAATTGCCTTGATTCGTTTAGAACAGGAGATTCAATAATGGCGGGTATCAGCACACATATTTTAAATGCAGCACTGGGTCAGCCAGCACCTCAGGTATTGGTGAAACTCTATCAGGAAATCAATCATCAATATGTTTTGCAAGATGAACAGTTGACGGATGCGGATGGCCGTATTCCGGCTTTCAGGATCGAAGCATTTATCCAAGCCAATTATCAGTTGATTTTTGAAGTGGGGGATTATTTTCAGACTTTGAACACAGCCAGTTTCTATCCAAGCGTCTGTATCGATTTTAAGGTCACTGATACGCAACAGCATTACCACGTGCCTTTATTGATCAGTCCATTTTCCTATTCAACTTATCGCGGCAGCTAAATCAACTTAAACAATGTGGACCTTATGAATCTAATTTGAGGAATTAACCATGCATCAAGACAACACACCTACAGAACGAGATGCGCTGATCTCGGCAGAACATCAATATTTAGGCATGAATAAAAACATTTTATATGGTTTGCAGCATGTGTTGACGATGTATGGTGGAATTATTGCACCTCCATTGATTATTGGAGCAGCTGCAGGGCTGGAGGCTTCAGAAATTGGATTGCTGGTGGCTGCTGCCTTGTTTGTAGGGGGATTGGCGACGGTGTTGCAAACCATGGGTTTCAGGCATTTCGGAGCAAAATTACCGATTGTTCAAGGCGTTTCTTTTGCAGGCGTTGCGACCATTCTGGCAATTGTCAGCACCGGTGGCGGGTTAGCCTCTGCCTTTGGTGCCGTAATCGTTGCTTCCCTCATTGGTTTATTGCTGACACCATTTTTCGCCAAAATCATCCGCTTTTTTCCACCCGTCGTAACCGGTTGTGTGATTACCATGATTGGTATTTCACTGCTGCCTGTGGCGATCCGCTGGATTATGGGGGGTAATCCCAAAGCTGAGAACTGGGGCGATCCGGCTAATGTCGGTCTGGCGGTGATGACGCTGGCGATTGTGATTATCTTCAGCATGTTGCGTAGTCAGATGCTCCGTCGGCTCGCGATTCTGGTTGCCATTATTCTAGGTACTGTGCTCGCGTATGCGGCAGGATTTACCGATTTTTCAAAGGTCAGTACAGGTCCGGTGTTTGCATTTCCAAGTTTCTTCCATTTTGGTTCGCCTGTATTTGAGTTTTCTGCCATTCTTTCCATGACGATTGTGACTTTGGTGATTATGACCGAAACCACTGCCGATATTATTGCCATCGGTGAAATTGTTGGAAGCAAGGTTGATTCGAAACGTATAGGCGACGGTTTACGTGCCGATATGTTATCGAGCGCCATTTCTCCGATCTTTGGTTCATTCATGCAAACAGCTTTTGCCCAAAATGTCGGGCTGGTTGCCATGACGGGCATTAAAAGCCGTTTTGTGGTGGCGACTGCAGGAGGAATCTTGATTATCCTCGGCTTATTGCCCATCGTGGGGCGGCTGGTGGCATCAATTCCAATGCCTGTTTTGGGTGGTGCTGGCATCATGTTATTCGGTACGGTTGCCGCCAGTGGTATACGTACCTTAGCCAAAGTGGATTATAACGATCATAAGAATCTGATTATTGTGGCCACTTCACTGGCTATCGGCATGATTCCTATCGTCAATCAGGAATTCTATGCACAATTTCCAACATGGGTAAAAACCTTATTGCATTCAGGTATTAGCTCAGCCTGTATTACCGCTATCTTACTCAACATCATTTTTAACCATTTACCGTTCACTAAAAAAACAATGGAAGTAGCAAGCTTGCCTTTAAATTCAGGGCATTGATCATCGCGGGTTCAGGGCCGAATATTCAGTCTGAATCCCGCTTTTCACCTGCACATCATTCAAAGTTGCTTATTCAAGCTTGAATAGGTCAAGGGGAGTTTTTGTCTTGAAAAAGCCAGAAACAGGATTTTTAAAAGCCAAAAGTGATTTTTAAAGCAAATCTTACGGGGAATTTTATGAGAAGTTTTAAATTAAAATCAGCCATAGTTGTGCTCATGATGAGCCCAGCCATACAGGCGTGGGCAACGGATACCAGCCTGAATCATCTATTGAACCTGCAACAGGATTGTCAGGCGAACGATCAACTGGCTGCGGCTTTTGCCTGTGGCAGTCTGCATGGTGCAGTGAAATCAACCTATTACTCACTCAATAATGCTTATTTTGTGGATAATCTGAATCAGGATACGGCTGTCATCGGTGGTTATATAAAGTATGAAACAGCGCCTTTTTATGGTGTGCAGGCAGGAGTTGGTTATGATATTCAGCGTCGTTTAGATGAGAAAGATAATAAGGCTGAAGTCGATGAACTCAAGGAAGATGGTGATGGTTTAGCAGAAGCCTATCTGACGTGGAAAAATGATTTGGCTCGGGTGACCGTCGGGAATCAGCGTCTCAATTTACCGTTTATGGGGGATTATGCAGACCGCCGTGTCTTGATGTTTTTATATCAGGCCGCCGATGTCCAGATCGGAGACAATAACGATTTCTTGCGCCTGACCAAAGTCAATAAATATAAAAGTTATGGCGAAGATGAGTTTACAAAAAGCGCTCGTCAGAATTCGAATCTGCAAACCGATGGGGTTTGGTCAGTGGGTGTTGGGAAACGTTTTCACTTAGCCGACGATCGAAGCTTAAAAACCCAGTTGTGGTATCAAAGTTATGATGATTATACCCGCCTGATTTATACACAAGCGGATCTGGCAATGCCAAAACTTAAATATGCCCCTGAGTTTTCACTGCAATATATGTCTGGCAAAGATCAGGGCAAAGCACTGGCAGGTGAGGTGAACAGCCAGATTTTTGGTGCACAGGCAGCAGTTAAGGTCTTGCCTGTAGCCACTTTAAAAGTTGCATATAACTATATTAAACCAAATCGTGAAAGTTATCTGAATGGTGCACTGTTAACGCCGTATGCCGCCAAAACCTCTTCAGGTGAAATTTTTGCCCAGCCTTTTTTTACCAGTACTCAGGATTTAGGTGCGGGCAATGCTTTGATGTTGTCCTTAGAGGGTAAACTAACAGATCAAGTGATTGCAGGGGCACGTTATTCATTTATGGATTTAAAGGAAGCAGAGCATGTGGCCAGCCGAAACCAATCTGAATATATGCTATTCGGTATTTATAATTTTACAGGGGCGCTAAAAGGTTTCAGTATCAGTAATTTTGCAGGGATTCAGACTTCCCCACGTTATGACAAGAACTTCTTGCAGAACCGTTTGACACTGAGTTATAAATTTTAAGCAATGAGTTCAACATCGAATGCATATTCTCGTCGGGATATGCATTTTTTTGGACTGCAACCTGAGACGAAAAAAAGCCCCCTAGATAGGGGGGAGTTAAAAACAAAAACACTTAATCCAGTGGATTGCCGATAATATTACTGATGATGCCTTGCATGATATGTGAACCCTGTTCCTGATAGAGCGATTGATACCATTCTTCAGTCACCTGCGGATCTTTCATATGGGTGACATCACAACGTTTACGTGCTCTCAAGACCATTTCTCGTGTGCGTTCATTACGTTTGTTTTGATAACGTGCCAAAGCATCTTCCAGACCGAAGGTATTGATTTGCAAGGCACGGGCGAGATATATCGCATCTTCCATGGCCTGGCAGCCACCTTGGCCAATATCTGGTGTGGTGCTATGTGCTGCATCACCTAACAGCACCACACGTCCTTTGTAAAAGTCCATAAAAGGTTCAATATCATGGATTTCGACACGATTGGTTTTTTGCTCATCTAAATGTTCAATCAGTTTTTGTACGGGTTCACACCAGCCGCTAAAATGAGTTTTGAGATCTTGCTTATAGTATTCACGTCGATTTTCCAGTCCTGCCTCCAAGGGGACATCAAAGAAGAAATAAAAACGATTTTGAGCCACCGGCATCAGCGACACACGTTTGCCTTCACCGATATAAGTGGTCCATTGCATGGCAGGTGCAATGGCTTCATCAATATCAACCAGACCGTTCCAATTGACATAACCCGCATAGCGGCGTTCGACTTGATAGCCCAGTACAAATTGTCGGGTGAGAGAATGTGTACCATCTGCACCAATCAGTAAATCAGCCCGGACTTGTGAGCCATCCTGAAAATGAAGGGTGACCTCATCTTGATGGCTTTCAATCGCTGTCATTTTCATACCCAGTTTGATATCTGCCAGACCAAATTGCTGCATTAATAAGTGTTGTAGATCGGCCCGGGCGACCGGATAGGCACGTTGCCCGACTTCTTTATATAAAGGAGATAAGCTAAATTGAGTCATGGTTTGTTGGCTCAGTCCATCGACATAGGCCAAAGACTCCATTTGCCCGCCGAGCGCCTGAATTTGATCGGTAAGGCCTAGATAATTCAGGCATTTGACTCCATTTGACCACAGTGAAATGGCTGCACCGACAGGTAATATTTCGGCTGCCTGTTCATAGATCGTGACCTGATGACCAAATTTTTTTAACGCGATACCAGCAGTCAAACCGCCCATACCTGCACCTACAATCGCAATATTCATCGTTCAGACCCTAAAGATATAAATAAGTTTCTAAACAGTTCTAAGCGAGAAGTGTGCCAATTTTAGCAACTGGTTTTACTGGTCATACCAGATGGTTTGCTTTATTAAAAAGCATAAAAGGGAAGGCTGCATGGATATGGTTCAAGGCATGGAGCAAAGTAGTGCAGATTTAATTTTCATACTTAGATTGAGCTGTTATGCCGAGCAAAGTACACACCCGCACGTTGCGCAGCACCAATAATATGCGCTTGCATGGCTTTTTCAGCCGCTGCTGCATCCTGATTAAATAAGGCTTGCAGAATGACTTCATGTTCCTGAATGGTTTTAAATGCCAGATTCGGCTGAACAAAAGGCAGGATCTGGCTTTTTTTAATCCATTCAGTATGCATTTTAAGTGTTTGAATAATCGACTGATTATGACTAAGTTCAATAATATGCTGATGAAAGGCATAATCTGCCTCAGAGGCTGCCTGCCAGTTCTGTGCCTGAATTGCAGAGGCCAGTGACTGGTAATGTTGCTGTAAGGTCGACTTATCCTGTTCAGTTAAATATTCGCAGGCCAACAGCGCACAAAAACCTTCCAGTACATAGCGTAATTGATAGAAATCCTTGAGAGAAACACGGTGTTCGCCGTCCCATTGTTCGGCGGCCTGACTGTGTTGTGAAATCACATAAACCCCTTTACCCGCCTTGATTTCCAATAATCCTAAAGCGGCAAGACGGGTGAGGGCCTCGCGTAACGAAGCGCGGCTGATGCCCAACTGGAGGGCAAGATCACGTTGTGAGGGTAAGGCAGAACCGACAGGATAGGTATTCTGTTGAATGCGTTGATGAATCACTTCCACCGCTTGCTCAGTCACCTGAGATGATTTTCCATTGAGCATAGCTTGTGGACTCATAACCAACACGCCTTAAAGATAAAAATAAACAGTTTGATTCTACACAAAATTCATCTTTTTGTTGGTGCTGTCGATCAAAAATCGCTATATTTTTAACAACAGGTCAGACCAGTTGGACTGGATCTTGCATAATAGAATAGAAATCAAACCTTCAGGAACGATCAATGACAGTGCATGTTGCTAAAACCGTAGCTTTACCGACCCATTTGCAAGCGTTAACCAATCTCGCTGATGCCAGAATTGGTGCAAATATTGTGAGTTGTTCCGATGAGTTTTTTGCAGAAGCTGCAAGAATGTTGCAAAGTGCACCCGCTCAATTCATTGAAGGAAAATATGATGATCACGGTAAATGGATGGATGGTTGGGAGACCCGCCGTAAGCGTGAGTCTGGCTATGACTGGTGTATTGTTCGTTTAGGTGTAACGGGGATTGTATCTGGATTTGATATTGATACCTCATTCTTTACAGGTAATTATCCGGCATCTGCTTCCATTGAGGGCTGCTATGCACCAGATAATCAATTGGAAGGGATCAGCTGGACTGCTTTATTAGAAAACTCGGTTTTATCTCCGGATCAGCATCATTTCTTTGATTGCTCAGCACAGAAAATCACGCATATTCGCATTAATATTTTCCCTGATGGTGGGATTGCACGTTTAAGAGCGTATGGCCGTGTGCTGCTCGAACATGTCGATACAACCCGGCAGATGGACTTGATTGGTTTAAAAAATGGCGGGCGTATTGTGGCCTTTAGCGATGCGCATTTTGGTCATCCGAATAATTTGCTCAGTCCGGATCGTGGGCTAAATATGGGCGATGGTTGGGAAACAAAACGTCGCCGTGCGCCAGGTTTTGACTGGTGCATTATTGCTTTGGGACAATCTGGATTCGTTGAAAAAATTGAAGTCGATACCGCATTTTTTAAAGGCAATTTCCCCGCATTTTGTTCGATTCAAGCCGCTTATATTGAAAATGCAACCGATGCACAACTGATTCCGCAAAGTATGTTCTGGCCATTTCTATTGGAACAGCAGCCTTTGACCATGGACCATATTCATGAATATGTTGCAGAAGTACTGCAACATCAAAAAGTGAACTATATCCGCGTCAATATGATTCCCGATGGTGGGATTAGCCGGATTCGTTTATGGGGAAAAGTAGTTGAATAAGTTAAATTATATTATTTAGTACGATTGTACGATCTCATAAATTGGCTGTTTATAAGCTGATTTTTATATAGGTGTTATCTTACTTTTCAAGGATGAAAAGTAACAAAAATCCTTTGTTTGGCTGATGGTACGTCCTTGATACCACAGCCAAACAGGCGGCATCCATGCCGCCAACCACGATAGTGAAATATTACTATAATTTTCATTTAGATAAGTGAGATTTGAGCTGATATTTCTTTGTATTAAAGAGAATGGCTATGTGTGAGAAAACTATTGTAATCCAGCCTTTAACTCAGGACAGTTTTGCTGCTTTTGGTGAGGTCATTGAAAAGAGCGGCAAAGACTTTATCCCGATTAATCAGGGACTCACTGAGCGTTATCACGCCTTATCACTGGCACAAATTTCAGGTGATCATGTTGCTGTTGGGATGAGCATTTTTCACAATTTATTTGCAACTCAGATTCCATTTCAAATTGAGATGCTGGAACGACATCCTTATGGTTCACAGTCCTTTATTCCTTTACAGCAGCAGAAATTTATTATTGTTGTGGCACTGCCTTTGGATCAGGATCGTCCCGATGAACAAAGGATTTATGCATTTATGAGTAACGGACAACAGGGAATTACTTATCATCAAGGGGTATGGCACCATCCTTTAATTACTTTGGAAGCCAATAGTGATTTTCTCGTGGTTGATCGGATTGGTGGCGGCAGTAATTGTGATGTCCACCATTTATCTCAGGTTCGCTGGATCACTGAAGCTTTAGTACAGTCAGAGATCGTCAATCTCTGACTGTACAAGTTTTATAAAAAGAAGATATGTACTTTAAAATATTGGAAGGTTGTTCATTTTAATCTAGAATTCTTGATCGTAAGAATATTCGCGTATCTTTATTATTTTCTAATTAAGATTTTTATATAAAACATAAATATTGATTTTCTATGTCAACAAAACGTTATGTAGCAAGAGAATTGCTTGAGCAGCACACAAAGCAAAAGAAGCAAGAAAAATTAGAACAAAGACGTTTGGCGCTTGAACAACAAGCTAAAGTAAAAAGAAAAGCGAAATTACAGATTGCTTTTTGGATTATCTTATTTGTTTTACCCTTATTTTTATTTCCAGCATATCCACGCAATCAGTGGCAGTATGAGATTTATCGTTATATTACAGAGCAGATGTTGATTACGGTGGGGACTAAAGGTCCATTGCCATTTTTTACTATTCTTTCAAGTATTTATTGTACTATTTTAACTTTTGTCGCGGGCTGTTACATGTGCCTGTTATTTATTAAGAAAGTAGGCATGAACAAGGCGTTTCAGGAAAAAATTTATAGTAAGTTTTTTCAGGCTGAGTTTGAGGCATCGAAGAAATATCCGTGGCTGGAGAAGCCATGGATTAAAAAAACGATTGTTTCAGGGATATTTTTATTCTGCTTTATCATGGGGATGGGCCATTTTCTTTTGGAAAATATCTCCTTTCAGGATGGTAGTCGTAGAGGTGCACTTATCCAGTTAGGTTATAATTATCGGATTGGTGTACTTTTTTGGGAAAGTATGTTTAGTGTCTTTACTATATTCCCATTTTTTTATTTTGGTTTTTTATTTATTTATCTTGTTAACTATTTTTTCCGAGGATTAGGCACTGGAAAAATTATTGTTCCCCAAAAAGTGGTACCTAAAAGAACCAAGAAGAGATCACGGAAAAAATAAATCGATAATTTTTAATGGTAGACAGAGACCATCTGCCTCTGTCTACAAGGAATCAACGATTAATATTTCCCTTTAAAATTCGCACTGATGCGTTGTTTTAAATATTCCTTCGCTGTAATTGCTGGATATTTCTGTTGTGGACTTTCAATCAGCACATCTTCATTGGCTTGGCAGAAGAATGCCAGACTATAACGCGGCCCTTGATATTCATCTGCTTCCGGATTTTTGACCCGATGGAAATTAGAAGGTAATTGGTCATCACTCCAACGCATCAGCATATCGCCAATATTACAGGTGATCACATCATCTCGTGGTTCGATACTGGTCCATTGTTGCTGTTCCATATCTTTACCTGGGCACACTTGCAGACCACCTTGACCATTACGTTGAAACAACAAGGTTAAACAATCAAAATCGGTATGTGCGCCTGCACGCCATAGCCCCAATTGATCTTTTAAAGCAGGATCAATGGCATAGTAATGCAACATTCTTAAAGTACTTTGATAGCTGTCTTGTTCCGGATCATGCGCCAGCGTAAAGAAATTATCGGCAAAACCCAGTTTATAAGCGAAACAGGAAAGTATTTTCATACCCACTTGCCAGCAGGCCTGTTCAAATTCAAGCATGGTATTTTTAAAGTCAGGTAGCTCTTGCTCGGTTGGATAAAGTCCGTCCATACGTGGGCGAGTGATTTGGTAGGATTCTTTCTGGTCTGGGGTACTGGTTGATGGACGAACCTGCGCCTTACTTTCCCAACCTCCATTGCGATTGAGCGGGTAACGCGCTTTGACAGGTTCAGGTAGAGCAAAAAACTGTTGTGTCATGTCAAATGCAGTTTGGATTTGCTCAAGTGGAATACCATGATGCGAGACCTGAAAAAAACCAATATCCGTTGCTGCTGCCCAAAGCTGTTCGGCAATTTCAAATTTACGTTGTTCAAAGTTGGATAAATCAATCACTCGAACTTCACGTTCAAAGGTCTCTTGACCTAAAGCGCCCATACGCGCTTCTTTTTGCAGTTCTTCTAAGCTGTAGTCATTTTCCGCTAATGCAGACATGTTGGCGCTATTCATATTTCAACCTCATCTTCTGGATAAACCGTGACCCAATCAAATGAATTGAAAGAGACGGGGTCACATTCAAAAAAAAGCTTCATTCCCTTCAAAAGATCGTTCTGATGAAGAGCCTAAGCTGATTTCTGAGCAATGACCCACATAACAGCCGATGTGACTGACTATGCTGAACGCTTCTACTCTGACATAAAGGATGAAGCAGTTTTTGTGCCAGTTTATAAAGTGAAATACAATGATGTTAAAATCGGCCTGAATTTTGAGCTATGTTGAATGGTTTAATTCACACTGCATAAAATTAATTCAATGGTTAAGCTATCTGCAAGAAAGGACAGTAATGAGCGTATTTAATCGGCATACAGTGAATTGTCCACCATTTGGAAGATTGAAATATGGCAGTGCACATTGGCTGGGAGAAGTTGAACTTGGGGCATTTGAAGGGATGCTTAGGGTTATTGTTCGAGCAAAGCGTGATGGTCCAACAGATGCGCAGATTGCAGCAATGGCTCGTTTGCTTTCTGATATCGCGTCCATCAAGGCATTGGCAAGTAAGGCAATGGTTGATGTTTTTGAGGATTGTGAACTTCTTCCAAGCGACTTTGGTTCTGATGTGCATCATATCTGGCAGTATCTTTCCCCTTGTGAAATAGAGGTTTCCGATGAAAACTATTTTGGTGGTGAAGATAATCGGATCAATATAATGATTATCTTTGAGTCATCACAACATTTGGATTTTTTACCCGCTATAGTGACGATTGATGGATACTTCGAGGAATGTGTGTCGGGAACTTGATGGCAACTTTTACCCTGTTTCAGAACAATTGTTGATATGCAACATGGCTATTTAAAACATCCATTTGTGCAGTAGGTGGTTCATTTAGAGTGCATCTGTACTTACTTAATGCACTATTAAACTGCACTCAACACCAAAGACTCAATACAGTCTATTCATCTTAGAACAATTAAAAATAAATCCGACCTAGAGAATTACCAACAAAAACAAGGTGAAATCAATCTTGGCACAGAGCTTGCTAAATCATGATTGAGTATAAGCGGTCAGTATGGCAAACATACGGGACATTGCTCTACAGCGTTTGCTGTTCCTCTTTCGGGGACAAAGCCAATTGATTTGGCTTTGAGAGAAATGTGTAGCTTATACATTGATTACCCCCCTAAAAAGAATAGCAAGATGAATCCATACAGATTTAGGGGTCTTATTTATGAATATTCAGCACTATGTAGGCAAAGGGCGACGTACTGTAATTGCGGGCGCGTTATTGGGACTAGGCACAGTTATCAGCTCAACCAGTTTTGCAGCCGATAAACTTGTTTTACAAACCACATGGTATGCGCAAGCCGAGCAAGGTGGATATTATCAGGCACTGGCACAGGGAATTTATAAAAAATACGGACTTGATGTCGATATCAAAATCGGCGGGCCACAAGTCAATAACATGAGCTTATTATTGTCCAAGCGAGCCGATATTATTATTAATTATGATCTACAGGTCTTAAAAGGCATCGAAAGCAACTTTCCCATTAAAGCGGTGGCAGCACCATTCCAGTTTGATCCGCAAGGTGTACTAACCCATAGCGATGTAAAGTCTTTGGCCGATCTGAAAGGCAAAACCATTCTGGTCTCGACCAGTGGACAAGCAAGCTGGTGGCCTTGGTTAAAAGGCAAATATAAATTAGATGTAGCACAAGCTCGCCCGTATACCTTCAATATGCAGCCTTTTTTAGCAGGCAAAAATGTAGTCCAGCAAGCCTATGCCACATCTGAGGTTTTTCAGGCCAAAAAAGCAGAACCTTCGAGTCATTTCTTTTTATTTGCTGATGCGGGTTATCCAGCCTATGGCGGCATTTTAGTTACCCGTAATGATGTGATCCAAAACAAACCAGAGGTACTACGCCGTTTTGTTCAGGCATCGATGGAGGGATGGAAAAACTACTTAGCCGATCCACGTTTGGGCAATAGCATCATTAAAAAAGAAAACCCGAATATGAATGATGAACTACTGGCTTTTGCAGTCGGGCAAATGCGCAAATTGAAGTTGATTGATGGTGGAGATGCCAAGACCCAAGGCATTGGCGTCATGACGGATGCACGTTGGAAAGCAACCCGAGATTTTATGGTGAATGCAGGTTTACTCAAAGCCCAAACCAATTGGAAAGCCGCTTATACCACTCAGTTTGTTAAAGCAGCCAAATAATCTTAGATACTTGCCTGAGAAGTAAGTCAGGGTGAAAGGGTGAACAAAATAGGGCACTCGCACGAAGGGGGAAACCACATGAATTCTGCTTTACCAATGGATACACCAATACATGAGTCTTCGAGCTTTATTACGCCGATGATTATGGCCAGAGGGGTTGAAAAAACCTATCCAAATGGCACCAACGCCTTACAACGATTAGATTTAAATATTGCCCGTGGTGAAATTGTTTCATTACTGGGGCCGTCAGGTTGCGGTAAAAGTACCTTGCTAAAAATGTTTGCCGATCTGGAGCACCCATCTGCCGGAGTGGTGCGCTGGAATGGCAAGGCTGAGATGCAATCGCAATGCAAAATGGCCATGGTGTTTCAGGAGGCAACGCTGATGCCATGGGCCAATATCGAAGACAATGTGCGTTTACCTCTCGATTTACAACATATCTCAAAATCAGTGAGTACCCCGAAAGTGATGGCGGCTTTAACAGCTGTAGGTTTAGAGAAATTTAGTAAAGCCTATCCACGGGAACTTTCGGGCGGCATGCAAATGCGTGCCTCTTTGGCTAGAGCCTTGGTGACTGAGCCTGATCTGTTATTGATGGATGAACCTTTTGGCGCTTTGGATGAGTTTACTCGCCATAAACTGGATAGTGATATCCGGCAATTATGGTCAGAGCGAGATCTCACGGTGGTGTTTGTGACTCATAGCATTTATGAGGCCGTGTATCTGTCTTCACGGGTCATTGTGATGGGCGCACGGCCTGGGCGGGTAGTCGCCGATCTGGACATTGAAGGGTCTTATTTACGTGACGACGCTTTCCGAAGCTCAGAGATTTTTATCCGACAATGTTCGCATCTATCGCAATTATTGGCTGAGGCAAGCGGAGGGCATGCTCATGATTAAACCCTTGATACAACATCCAACCGTACAACGTATCGCGGCTCCGCTAGGGTTGGGGCTGGTCTTCCTGCTGATTTGGCAGTTGAGCTTCCAGCAGCTTGCGGTGCCGGTTTATGTGGTACCCAAGCCCAGCGATATTGTGATGGCGTTGATTCATCAATCCAGTATGTTATTTGGCAGTTTATGGGTCACTCTAAAAATTACCTTATTGGCTTTTGCATGCGCGGTGCTAATCGGTACTTTGGTCGCTTTTGTGTTTGTACAGAGTCGTGTACTTGAAGCCTGTTTTATGCCGTATGCCATTTTATTTCAGGTGACACCCATTGTTGCAATCGCTCCTCTGGTCATCATCTGGATTCAAAATACCACTTTAGCGTTAGTGGTCTGTGCCATGCTGGTTGCGGTTTTTCCCATATTAACCAATACCACCTTAGGTCTGCGTAGTGTCAATAAAGGTTTGCTTAACCTTTTCCAAATCAATAAAGCCAATCGCTGGCAGATTCTGATGCGCTTACGTGTGCCGAATGCGTTGCCTTATTTCTTTGGTGGCTTGCGGATTTCCTGTGGCTTGGCGCTGATTGGTGCGGTGGTTTCCGAGTTCGTTGCAGGCGCGGGCGGCACCAGTGCAGGTTTGGCTTATCAAATCTTGCAAGCAGGTTTTCAACTGGATTTACCGCTGATGTTTGCTGCCTTATTCCTGATAACCTGTACGGGTTTGGGCTTATTTGTCGTGATGTCTTTATTAAGTCAGTTCTTTCTAAGTAAATGGCATGAGAGTGAGCAAGTATGAGTCCAAAGCAAATAAATCAAAGTTATTTAATTCAAAATGCCCATGCCATTTTGACTGGTCTAACTGGGGATGCAGCACGTTGTTTATCCACTGATATCCGTATCCAGTCAGGTAAGATTACCGAAATAGGTCGATTAAATGCTCAGCCAAATGAACAGGTGATTGATGCTAAAGATTGTGTAATTTACCCGGCATGGGTGAATACCCATCATCATTTATTTCAGTCCTTGTTAAAGGGTGAGCCACAAGGTTTAAATCAAAATCTGACCTCATGGCTCGCCAGTACGCCATATCGGTTCCGTGGTGCATTCGATGAAGCGACTTTTCGGGTTGCAGTGCGGATTGGTCTTGTCGAGCTATTACGTTCGGGGTGTGCAACGGTAGCCGACCATCATTATTTGTATTGGCCCAAGATGCCGTTTGATGGCGCTGCGATTTTATTTGATGAAGCCGAAAAACTGGGTATGCGCTTTGTGTTGTGTCGTGGTGGTGCAACACTTACACGTGGCTTGGAAAGTGAATTGCCTCAAGCCCTACGCCCTGAAAAGTTTGAAGACTATATGTTGGATATTGAGCGTTTGGTGCAGCACTATCATCAACCAGATTCAGATGCTTTCCGAAAAATCGTGATGGCACCGACTTCAACTTTGCATTCGACTACAGCACAGCAATTACGGGAAAGCGCCAAAATCGCCAGACAATTGGGGATTCGGATGCATAGCCATTTATCTGAAACGGTGGATTATCTGGATGCTGCACGCGCCAAGTTTGGTATGACCCCAGTCCAGTTCTGTGCCGAGCAGGACTGGATTGGCAGTGATGTCTGGTTTGCCCATCTGGTGAAATTATTACCCGAAGAAATTCAGTTGCTGGGACAAACTCAGACAGGCATTGCACATTGCCCGCAGAGTAACGCCCGTTTGGGCAGTGGTATTGCCGATCTGGTTGCTTTGGAACAGGCAGGCATGACCATTTCGATCGGGGTAGATGGTGCAGGTTCCAATGAAGCTGCAGATATGTTGTCTGAAACCCATGCTGCTTGGTTATTGCAGCGAGCCAGAAAGGGCATGTTAGCCAAGCCACAATATGAGGGAGGGCAATTTGAAGGGGGGGCAGATGCTGCCCGTATTGAGGATGTAATCCGTTGGGGAACGATGGGAGGAGCCAAGATTTTAGGGCTTGATCAAGTCGGGACAATCGAGGTGGGGCAACAGGCTGACTTGGTCATATATCAGTTAGATGATCCTCGTTATTTTGGTTTGCATGATATGGAGATTGGACCTGTGGCAAGTGGTGGACGCGCGCACATTAAGGCGATGTTTGTAGCAGGGAAAATGGTGATGGAAAATGATCAGGTTCCTGATCTGGATATGATGGAGTTAGCTTGGCAAGCCAAGCAAGCGGTGAAGCTGTTACAACAGCGGAGTGTAGAAATGGCAAAAATAGCCTAAGCTAAAGTTGAGATATCGTAGCAGGGGAAACTCATCGCATTTGCGGGCATCTTTAAGTATTCATTCAACTAATTCCAGCGAGTAATAAAAAAACATCGGCATATCATCAGTTGCCAGATTGGAATCTATATAGACAAGATCCAAGGTTTAATCGTTCATCAAATGCGCATTGCAATACTGAGCTATTGCAATGCGCTTACGAGCATAAAGCGTGACCATTGTTGCCTGCTCGCATCATCAAGTGCGCACGAAGATTTCCACCCGTCGATTCAACTGTCGGCCAGCAGGGTTGTCTTGGCCGCTGACCTCGTTGGGTGCTACTGGCTGCGACTCTCCGTAACCATGTGTACTGGCGGCAGCTGCGGCACCACGCTGGCGCAAGGCCATGCCCACTGATTTGGCACGGCGCTCGGACAAATCCAGATTGTAGGCGTCACTGCCCTTGGCATCGGTATGACCGCGAATTTCTATTGCCTTGGCTGGTACTTTCTGCAAGGCCACGGCCAAGCTGTCCAGCACCTTCGCTGCGTCAGGACGTATATTCGTCTTGTCGAAATCGAACAACACCTGATCATTGAGAGTGATGATGAACCCGCATGGCGCGCCTGATGGAGCGAATTTTTTTAACGGCGGAAACTTGCCAGCTGGCGCGACCTTGGGAATTGGTGCCATTTTCACTTGACGTGCTGGTGTACCTATGCTGCCGTTACCTTTGCCGTCATTGCTCACCAACCCGTGTGGGCCGTTCCAGGTACCGCTGCCATCGGCATTGATAGTGACAATGCCTTGCGGACCGTTCCAACTACCTGAACCATCACCTTCGTTGCGAATCACACCATGATCGCCGTTCCAGGTGCCGCCACCTTTGCCATCTAGCACGATGATGCCGTACTTGCCGTTATACGTGCCCGAACCGTCGGCCTCGACCGAGATGATCCCATCGTCAGCACCACCGTCGCCATTACCGTTGATTGTACCACTACCGTCTGCGTTGACTACGATGACGCCGCCTTCATAGTTGGCGGTGCCACTGCCATCTGCGTTGATATGGAAGATGCCTTCATTACCGTTGCGCGATAGATTGCCTTGCGCATCCATGTTGGTGATGCCTGCATCATTGAGTAATGCGCCGTCGGTCGCACAGTGAGCGGGCTTAACGCTGATACCAGCAACCGGATCAATGATGTCTTGCATTGATTTTTCCAGTGCTCGCTGGGCCGGGCCAATGCCGATGATCTCTGGCACGACGATTTGCGGGATCACCGGGAAGTCGACATCCCCGGCGGACTTGGCTGCGACTTTGGCTGTTTTTGCAGTCGTATCATTGGTCTTTTCCTCGTCAGCCGAGGGTGACTTCGTGCAGGAGCAAGCGAGCAATGCCATTCCCAGCACCATGAACCTGTTCATTGAAAACATGTCTAATTACTCTACTTATATGTTGACCGTGTTTTGTTTTAATTGAGTCGCTTTAAGTCCTTCAAATGCCTATCTTGCTTAACAAAATCACGTGTACAACTGTACAACAAGGCGATGTAGTTGTTTCATTAAGATCAATTATTTACTCTTGAGCAAAAAATAGGCGAAGACAAGCACCGCTAGTCCGAACAGAAGTCGCGCGATCCAGGGTGTGACCAGCCAAGCACCGAGTGCCATGATGGCGCGGCTCAAGACATGCGGTGATTGTAATGCCCCTGACTCGGGCGTGTGACGTTGGGTCTGCAGCGGATAACCGCAATGCGGGCAGGAGTTGGCTTGGGTCGAAACCTGACTGCTGCATTCGGGGCATGAAATAAGCGCCATAAGTGTTCTTCCTTTTAAGTTATTTTCCATTTGGGCATTAAGAAATGCCGTATAGACACATGTTGTCGATTCGCAATCAGGTTATAAAATTGTATCAGCTAAAAGATTGGAAAATTTTTCCGAATCATCCATTTTATTTAACAGAATAGGTTGTTTCGGCTGAGTTGAGGGGCTTGCCAATTGCTTTGCTGTTCTCTAGTAAGGTAGATAAATAAATCATTTAAGGCAATAGATCATTTAAGGTATTCAACATCTGGCTAATCTTATATGGGTGCAACGGTATAATGTAATTCAACCATACCTTCACCCATATGATGAACGGAGATTAATTTAAGCGTTGGCGCAAGTACTCGTCGGGGAAATAGTGCTTTTCCTTTCCCAAGTGTGACTGAACCAATTTGTATAATAAGTTCATCAAGTAAATTGGCATCGTAGAACTGTCCAGCCAATTCGCCGCCACCTACAACCCAGATATTCTTGTTCCCGATGATGGATTGAATTTCAGCATAAACCGGAGTGATGTCTCCTTGCACAAAATGGATATTTGCGCCTTCAATTAGGGGCAGTTTACGGCTGGAAAACACCCAGGCTGGCTGGGTATAGGGCCAAGGGGAACCTGTTTCAGCAGCAACTTGCTCTGCGTTATTCAATATCCATTCATAAGTTGCTGAGCCCATAACCAAAGCACCAACATTTGCAATAAAGGTTGGATAACTTGAGTTTTCTAATCCGCCTAATGTAAATAACCATTCTAAAGAATCGTCTTCGGTTGCAATAAATCCATCTAATGTACTCGCTGCAAAATATTGTACTTTCATCCTGATTATCTCCTTATTCTAAAGGAGTAGCTTAAAGCTTATTTTCTTTGAATAAATTATTTAAATCGGATATACGACACTTTAGGACGCTTTAATAAAATTAAGCTTGAAAAGGATGATGTTTATACCAATGCTCAGCAATTTGCTGACGGGTACAAATCCAGACCCGATCATGATTTTGTACATAATCCAAGAAGCGTTGTAAGGCCTTAAAACGGGCAGGACGACCTAAAATGCGGCAATGCATACCAATCGAAAGCATTTTCGGACGAGTTGCTCCCTCTGCATAGAGGACGTCAAAAGCATCTTTCAAATATTCAAAAAAATCCTCGCTACGATTAAAACCCGTAGGGGATGCAAATTTCATATCGTTGGTATCAAGTGTATAGGGAATAATTAAATGCGGACGGGTTGCACCTGCTGCATTGCGGAGTGTTGTCCAAAAAGGTAAGTCATCACCGTAATAATCACTGTCATATTGCACCTGATCATATTCCGCCAATAATTGACGGGTATTGGGGCTATCACGGCCTGTATACCAGCCTGTCGGCATTTCACCAAACAAATCTTTAAGGATGTGCATGGCTTCATCCATATGTTGTTTCTCGGTTTCAATATCCATATTCTGATAATGAATCCAGCGTAAGCCATGTGAAACCACATCATAGTTGTATTGTTTGATGGCTTCGACCACCAGTGGATTACGTTGTAAAGCCATCGCAACGGCAAAAATGGTCATGGGCAATTGGCGTTTGGCAAACTCCTGCTGAATGCGCCAGAAACCGACTCGTGAACCATATTCATAAATCGAGTCCATTGAAAGATGCCGTGCAGGATAACTTTCTGCGCCACTGATTTCAGATAAGAACTGTTCCGAACCTTCATCGCCATGCAGAATATGTTTTTCACCCCCTTCCTCATAATTCAGTACAAATTGAACCGCGATTTTTGCTTGATTGGGCCATTGGGCATGGGGCGGTTGATCGGCATAACCGACCATATCGCGTGGATAATCTGTTGTTAAATGAGCGTCTGTACTGGACCAAACCATAGCAATGCCTAAATCGTGAAAAAGGTGAATCTTCACATCAACTTACCCGATTGAATCTTCGGGTGTCAAACACTATATTGATTTAAATCAAAGACTTGTGTGTTTTGTTTTGGTGCAAAAATACAGTTTTATTGATGAATATTGTTTTGCATGCGCGATTTTAGTGCCTCCATCTCGTTAATGATTTGATTCATCATGATTTGCGCAATCCGGGAAAGTTGCCGTTTTGGTGCAGTACAAAGTGCAACCGTAATCGGATGAAGGCCGTGGTCATTGATTGTTCTAAACTCAAACGTATCATTTTCAATATAAGGGGCTGCATCCAGATAACTCATGATGCTGATGCCTAAGTTTTGCTTAAGCAATGAGACCATCATACGGATATCATTACATTCGATTGTGTGTGCTGGGTTGAAGTCATGCTTTTTATAGAGTGCATGCACATGATCATGAATAATCAATGGTTCGGCAGCAACAATATGATTGAACTCCAGCGTATCGGAAAAGTAGATTTTTTCTTTATGGGCTAAAGCATGCTGTTTGGGAATGACGAAACCCAAGGGCATTTCAATAAAGGCACTGATCTGTAATTGGTGCTGATGTTTGGGATTCAGTATCAAGCCAAAGTCGAGTTCAGCATTGATTACCAGATCAGCAATACGCTCACTGTCCAAGACCCGAAGCTTAAAATTAATCCATGGATATTGCTGAGCAATCGACTGCATCACAGTACTGACAAAACTTTCACTGAGCGCTGCAATCATTCCAAAATCAATGGAACCGCGCTGTAAACCCTGAATTTCATTTAAGCGCTTTTGCGTAGCTTGAAACTCTTTTTGCCAGCTGCGTAGATCGGCATAAAGTAATTCACCAGCCAAAGTCAGCTTCAGTCCACTGGGTAAACGTTCAAATAAAGCCACACCGAGTTCTTCTTCTGCCAAAACGATTTGTCGATGTACGGCTGAGACAGAAATAAAAAGTTGATCGGCCGCTTTTCTTAAACTGCCTGTTTTGGCAACGGCAATAAAATAATCAGCAAAACGTGAAAATGGCAATGCCATTGTAAACTCACTTGAGATAAAGCAGGTTTTAATACAAAAGCAATTTTAGTGCCCAGCCTGTTCTAATTTTTAGAATGATGCATATAAATCATTCTAATAGACGGAAATATTGATCTATTCCACACTGCTCATGAAGAGAAAAATCTTAAAAATGAGCACAGGATATGAACGCAATTCCATTCATCAATCTTCCCGATAAGCCATGTCATAGCCAATTTGATGATCAGGACTGGCAGATTCTTGCGCAGCATTGGTATCCCGTGGCACGTATCGAAGATGTGAGCAGTAAACCGCAGCAAGTCACCTTACTGGATATGAATCTGGCGTTGTATAAGACCGAAACAGGGCAGATTCATCTGGCTCGGGATATTTGCCCGCATCGTGGTGTGCCTTTGAGTAAAGGCTGGGTTGAGGGAGATACTTTGATTTGTCCTTATCATGGACTTCATTTTAATGAAGACGGCAAATGCAGCAAAATTCCCGCCCAGCCGAGTTTAACTCACATCTCAGAGCGCTTTTCGCTGACCAAGTTTCCTGTGGTTTTAAAATATGGATTGGTCTGGACCAGTATTCTCGGCAGAGATGAAAGTTTGGCAAATTTTCCTGTGTTGGATACATGGGAGAGTGAGACACATCAAGCCATTTTGCCGCCTTCTGTGGATATTGCTGGCTCAAGTGGTCGTCAATTGGAAGGCTTTATTGATGTTGCACACTTTGCCTGGGTACATCATCAGGCCTTTGCCGATCGAGACAATCCTGTGGTACCTAAATATTTGACCGAGCGTACTGATTATGGCTTACATACAAACTACACCAGTAATGTCAGTAACTATCCGCATGGCATGCAGCACCTAGCACCCGATGATTTTGTGTGGGAACGAATCTTTGATGTTTATCCGCCATTTTCAGCCGTACTGACCATTCATTTTCCAAATGACGGGGTACTCAAGATTTTAAATGCCTGTTGTCCCATCTCACATAACAAGACCCGTTTGTTTGTACCGTTAACTCGTAATTTCGATACCACCGGCGATTTACAGGCTGTCTATGATTTTAATGCACAGATTTTTGCGGAGGATCAGGAGATGGTGGAGGCACAAAAGCCAGAAGAATTACCTTTAGATATGAGTATGGAAGCACATTTTGAAGCAGACCGTTCTTCGGCGATGTATCGCCGGATCTTGGCTGAATGGGGGTTAAGCAAACGATATACGGTGTAGGGCGCAATCAATTTGTTGGTTCAAACGGTGAATTGGATACTAGTTCGTCTAAATTATTTATTTGTATAGGCTTGTATATACAATTTGACCCAATTCAATATACAATGACTTAGAATATTTAGTATGAGTTTTAGCCAATGTCAAGAGCGACAAAGCAAAACGATTTAGATTTGTCCTTAGAAGAAGATAGTCCGGTTCCTTTGTATCTACGTGTGAAACAAATGATTTCACAAAAGATTTATGAGGGAAGCTGGACTGTTAATAAAAAGATTCCTTCAGAAAGTGAATTGGTCAATTTACTGGGCTGTAGTCGCATGACCGTGAATCGGGCTTTACGCGAGCTCACCAGTGAAGGTTTATTGGTGCGTATTCAGGGTGTCGGTTCTTTTGTTGCAGAAGGACAAGGGCGTACCGCTTTATTTCATGTCAATAATATTGCCGAAGAAATTATTGCCCGAAACCACAAACATCATGCCGAAGTGTTGGTCTTGGAACAGATTCAGGCCAATGCCGAACAAAGTATGCTGATGCAGATTCGGGAAGGGCAAAAGCTCTTTCACTCGATCATCGTGCATTATGAAAATGATGTACCTGTACAGATTGAAGATCGACTGGTCGATCCGATGTTGATTCCAGATTACTTGGCACAAGACTTTAAAAGTATTACACCCAATGCGTATTTAATGTCGAAAGCGCCCGTGACTGAAGGGGAACATGTGGTGACCGCGATTCTTGCGTCAGCACAAGAATGTAAATGGCTGAAAATTAATAAGACCGAACCTTGTCTATTGATTCGTCGCCGTACCTGGTCGAATAAACAGCTGATTTCCAGTGCCCGATTGATTTATCCAGGCAGTCGTTATTATCTGGAAGGTAAATTTACCCAATGATTCAGCATTTAGACACAGCTGATTATCAGCAGATGCTATGGAAAAATGGGGCGGGTTATACCATTGAGCTTGCCCGAAGTGACGGTGACAGTCTGGATACGTTTGATTGGCGTATTTCCATGGCAGATGTTAAAACTTCGGGTGATTTTTCCCTATTTAAGGGCATGCAGCGTATCCTCACGGTACTGGAAGGTGCTGGCATTGTATTGAATATTGACGATGATTCTGAACATCTGAAAACTTTACAATCTGCGCAATTTAGTGGTGATCGAAAGACCAGCTGTAAACTGATCGACGGGCTAATTCGGGACTTTAATCTGATCTATAATCCTGAAAAATGGCGTTCTCGCTACCAATGGCTGTTTGAGTCAGCCAGCACTGAGCTGTTCAGTTCAGCCGATCTGATTTTTATTTTTAATCAGAGTCCAGAACCCTTGGAAATTGAAGTTGATCAGCAGGTTTTTCATTTGGCACACCAGCAAAGCCTTAAGATTGAGCAGCAAAAAACATTAAAAAAATTGCTTATAAAGTCACAGTTTTTAAAGCAGACCTGTCTCATTGAGCTCACAAAAATCTAATTTTTAGACTTTTTAAAAAACACATATGATCACAGGTTGTATGTGTTTTTTATTGTCGATCAAAAAATAAATCTATTTATTTCATTAGTTTGTAATTTATTTTCATAAAAGAATTGAAAAGCATCTTTTCAATATAAAAGTTTTGTGTAGTATATGGATGTATATACAAGTTAATACATTGCTATACAGTAAAAGCAGATTAATTTGCTGGTTCAAACTCAATGGAAGGAGTCCGATTGTGACAACAACGACAACAAAATTTCGTGATGTAGAAATTCGCGCACCGCGTGGTACACAGCTCAATGCCAAAAGCTGGTTAACAGAAGCACCACTGCGTATGTTGATGAACAACCTAGATCCTGATGTCGCAGAAAATCCAAAAGAACTGGTGGTTTACGGTGGTATCGGTCGTGCTGCACGTAACTGGGAATGTTTCGACAAGATTGTTGAAACACTAAAGAATTTAGAAACAGATGAAACTTTATTGGTTCAATCGGGTAAGCCAGTGGGTGTGTTCAAAACCCATAAAGATGCACCGCGTGTTTTGATTGCTAACTCGAATCTGGTGCCACATTGGGGCAACTGGGAACATTTTAATGAACTGGATGCCAAAGGTTTGGCAATGTATGGCCAGATGACAGCAGGTTCTTGGATTTATATTGGTAGCCAAGGCATTGTACAAGGTACCTATGAAACCTTCGTCGAAGCAGGTCGCCAACACTATAACGGTGATTTAAAAGGTCGTTGGGTATTAACGGCTGGTTTAGGTGGTATGGGCGGTGCACAACCTTTGGCTGCAACACTTGCAGGCGCATGCTCACTCAATATCGAATGCCAACAAACCAGTATCGATTTTCGTTTACGTACCCGTTATGTCGATGAGCAAGCCACTGATTTAGATGATGCTTTGGCGCGTATTGAAAAATATACCAAAGAAGGTAAGGCTGTTTCGATTGCATTACATGGCAATGCAGCAGAAATCTTACCTGAATTAGTCCGTCGTGGCGTACATCCAGATATGGTGACTGATCAAACCAGCGCACATGACCCATTAAATGGTTATTTACCAATTGGCTGGACATGGGAAGAATACCGTCAGCGTGCTAAAACTGAGCCAGAAGTTGTGGTGAAAGCAGCGAAACAATCGATGGCGAAACATGTTCAAGCCATGCTGGACTTCCAGAAAATGGGTGTACCAACTTTTGACTATGGCAACAACATCCGTCAAATGGCGCAAGATGAAGGCGTAGAAAATGCCTTTGATTTCCCGGGCTTCGTTCCTGCCTATATCCGTCCATTGTTCTGCCGTGGTATTGGTCCGTTCCGTTGGGCTGCGCTTTCAGGTGACCCGGAAGATATCTATAAGACAGATGCCAAAGTAAAAGAACTCATTCCAGATGATGAACATTTACATCGCTGGTTAGATATGGCGCGTGAACGTATTAGCTTCCAAGGTTTGCCAGCACGTATTTGCTGGGTGGGCTTAGGCTTACGCGCAAAACTGGGCTTGGCATTTAATGAAATGGTGCGTAGTGGTGAGTTGTCAGCACCAATCGTGATTGGTCGTGACCATCTGGATTCAGGTTCAGTGTCTAGTCCGAACCGTGAAACCGAATCAATGAAAGATGGTTCTGATGCGGTATCTGACTGGCCATTATTGAATGCCTTGTTGAATACTGCTGGCGGTGCGACTTGGGTGTCATTGCACCATGGCGGTGGTGTAGGTATGGGCTTCTCGCAACACTCAGGTGTGGTGATTGTGTGTGATGGTACAGATGAAGCAGCAGCACGTATTGCACGTGTACTGACCAATGACCCTGCAACAGGGGTGATGCGTCATGCCGATGCGGGTTATGACATCGCAATTGACTGTGCCAAAGAGCAAGGCTTGAACTTGCCGATGATCACGCAATAAACAGACAAGGACATTACGATGCTTTTTGCAATTGTGTAAACAGCATCGTAAGCGAACAATAGAGTGCAAAACAGGACGCCAATAATGGAACTTCTAATTCAACCCGGCAAACTTAGCTTAGCAGATCTGCGCCACGCTTATTTAAACCCTATCAAAGTGAAACTCGATGACAGCGCTTCTGCTGGCATTAATGCAAGTGTTGCTTGTGTCGAAAAAATCGTGAATGAAGGCCGTACTGCCTACGGGATCAATACCGGTTTTGGTTTACTTGCATCAACTAAAATTGCACCAGAAGACCTTGAACAGTTACAGCGCTCATTGGTACTGTCACACGCTGCTGGCGTAGGTGAGCCACTTGATGATGCGATGGTACGTCTGATTATGTTGCTTAAAGCAAATAGCTTGGCACGTGGTTTTTCTGGGATTCGCCGTAAAGTGATTGATGCCATTTTGGCTTTAATCAATGCTGAAGTTTATCCGCATATTCCACTCAAAGGTTCTGTTGGTGCTTCAGGTGACTTGGCACCACTGGCACATATGTCTTTGGTGTTATTAGGCGAAAGTAAAGCACGCTATAAAGGTGAATGGTTGCCGGCAGTTGAAGCACTTAAAATTGCGGGTCTAGAGCCAATTTCCTTAGCGGCGAAAGAAGGTTTGGCACTGTTAAACGGTACGCAAGTTTCAACCGCTTATGCTTTACGTGGTCTGTTTGAAGCAGAAGATCTATTTGCTGCTGCAACAGTGTGCGGTGGTTTAAGCGTTGAAGCCATGCTGGGTTCGCGTGCGCCATTCGATGCACGTATTCATGAAGTGCGTGGTCAACGTGGTCAAATTGATGTGGCTGCTGCTTATCGTGACTTGTTGACTGACTCAAGTGAAATTTCTCATTCACATGAAGATTGCAGCAAGGTTCAGGATCCATACTCACTACGTTGCCAACCACAGGTGATGGGGGCGTGTTTGACCCAGATCCGTCAGGCGGCAGAAGTACTGGAAATCGAAGCAAATGCGGTATCGGATAACCCATTGGTCTTTGCTGCTGAAGGCGATGTGATTTCGGGTGGTAACTTCCATGCGGAACCTGTTGCCATGGCAGCGGATAATCTGGCATTGGCGATTGCAGAAATTGGTTCATTGTCTGAACGTCGTATTTCCATGATGATGGACCGTCACATGTCACAGTTGCCGCCGTTCCTGGTTGCCAATGGTGGAGTCAATTCAGGCTTCATGATTGCTCAAGTAACAGCCGCTGCGTTAGCAAGTGACAATAAAGCACTTGCACATCCTGCCAGTGTTGATAGTTTACCGACTTCTGCAAATCAGGAAGACCATGTTTCCATGGCACCGAATGCTGGGAAACGCTTGTGGTATATGGCTGACAACGTTCGCGGCATCCTTGCAGTTGAATGGCTAGGTGCATGTCAGGGCCTTGATTTCCGTGAAGGATTGAAGAGTTCTCCAAAACTTGAGCGTGCGCGTAAAGTGTTGCGTGATCAAGTGCCTTACTACAGTGAAGATCGTTTCTTTGCGCCAGATATCGAGCAGGCAAGTGAATTGCTCGCGAGTGGTTGCCTGAACGAATTACTCATTCCGAAGCTATTACCGAGTTTGTCTGAAGTGTGATCAATAAATCGGTCACATGGAGTGGCCGAATCTAACTAAATTTCCTCAAGGATTGGAGATTATAATGTCACAGCACTCCACATTACAGCGGGGGCTAAACACCCGCCATATTCGTTTTTTGGCATTGGGTTCAGCCATTGGGACAGGACTCTTTTACGGTTCGGCCACTGCCATCAAAATGGCAGGCCCATCCGTATTACTCGCATATATTGTTGCAGGGATTGCAATTTATATCGTGATGCGCGCACTCGGTGAAATGGCGGTACATAACCCGGTATCAGGTTCATTCAGTCATTATGCTTCTCAATATATTGGCCCGCTTGCAGGTTTTACCACCGGCTGGACCTACGTTTTCGAAATGATCATCGTTGCACTTGCCGATGTGACAGCATTCGGAATCTATATGGGATTCTGGTATCCCGATGTGCCACGCTGGATCTGGATTTTGTCACTGATCATGTTCTTGGGTGCAATCAACCTGATTCACGTCAAGGTCTTTGGCGAGCTTGAGTTTTGGCTTTCAATCGTCAAAGTCACTGCCATTGTGGCCATGATTGTTGGTGGTTTGGGGCTAATGTTCTACGGTTTCCATGCGGACCACAGTGGCTTTACCACAGGTATTCAAAATCTATGGATTCATGAAGGCTTTATGCCAAATGGCATTGCAGGTTTGGTGGCCTGTTTATCTGTGGTGGTATTTGCTTTTGGCGGAATTGAAATTATCGGGATCACGGCTGGTGAATCGCAAGATCCAAAAACTTCGATTCCAAAAGCGATTAATGCCGTGCCGGTACGTATCTTGTTGTTCTATGTCCTGACGATTTTTGTATTGATGTCGATTTTCCCGTGGAACCAGATTGGTAGTCAGGGCAGTCCATTCGTACAGATTTTTGAGAATCTGGGCATTGGATCAGCGGCAACCGTTCTGAATATTGTGGTCATTACAGCGGCTGTATCTGCCATCAATAGTGATGTGTTTGGTGCAGGACGTATGCTGTACGGGATGTCAAACCGTGGACAAGCACCAAAAGTATTCCAGAAAATTTCGAAAAACGGTGTGCCTTGGATGACCGTGGTGGTGATGGCAGGCGTGTTGTTGATCGGTGTCTTGCTGAACTATCTGATTCCTGAAAATGTCTTCATCATCATTGCTTCAATCGCGACTTTTGCAACCGTTTGGGTCTGGCTGATGATTCTACTTTCTCAGGTTGCGATGCGTCGTAAATTATCGAAAGAAGAAATCAAGGCACTGGATTTCCCAGTCATTGGCTGGCCGTATGCCCCTGCATTTGCAATTGCGTTCATGCTGTTTATTTTAGCCATGATGGGATATTTTCCAGACTCACGACCTGCAATTTATGTCGGTGCAACCTGGTTAGTTCTACTCTGGATTGCGTATAGCATCTGGGTGAAGCCGAAGAAAGATACGGTAAAAGAAAGCGCAAGCTTGCAACAAAATATCGAAATGGAAAGCTAAAGATCAAACTGCTCAGGTACTTATCCTGCCTGAGCAGTGAGAGGAAATGTGAATGAAAAAGCTTTGGAAAAACTGTCATATCGCCACCATGCAAAATGGGCAATATTCCAGTATTGAACATGCTGCAATGGTCACGTCGGGGCAGCACATCCACTGGATTGGAACCTTTGACGATGTTCCTGCCGATGCTTATTCCGAAACCATCGATTTGAATGGCGCTTGGGTGACTCCCGGCTTAATTGATTGTCATACCCATAGTGTATTTGGCGGCAACCGTAGTGTTGAGTTTGAAAAGCGCTTACAAGGTGTCAGTTATGCCGAGATCGCGGCGAGTGGTGGTGGAATTGCCAGTACGGTTCGTGCCACGCGTGAAGCAAGTGAACAACAGTTGCTTGCATCAGCACTGAAGCGCGTTCGTTGCCTGCTCAAAGATGGGGTCACCACCATTGAGATTAAATCAGGTTACGGTCTGGATTACGCCAACGAACGTAAAATGCTGCGTGTGATTCGTCAGATTGCAGAAACTTTGCCAATGACGGTTCGCAGTACTTGCTTGGCAGCGCATGCTTTGCCGCCTGAATATCAGGATCAAAGCGATGCCTATATTGAGCATATCTGTAATGACATGCTGCCAAAACTCCATCAGGAAGGTCTGGTTGATGCAGTGGATGCCTTTTGTGAATATCTGGCATTTTCTCCTGCTCAAGTTGAGCGCGTCTTTAAAACAGCCCAGTCTTTAAATCTACCCATCAAGCTGCATGCAGAACAGCTTTCTTCGCTCGGTGGCTCAAGTTTGGCCGCGCGTTATCAGGCTTTGTCGGCAGATCATTTGGAATTCATGACGGAAGAGGATGTGAAAGCCATGGCTGCTGCGGGGACGGTTGCAGTGTTATTGCCAGGCGCATTTTATTTCTTGAGAGAAACCCAGTATCCGCCGTTGCAGAGCTTGCAGCAACATGGTGTGCGGATTGCCTTGTCCAGTGATTTAAATCCGGGTACATCGCCAGCTTTATCTTTGCGTTTAATGATGAATATGGGCAGTACCTTATTCCGTTTAACCCCTGAACAGACTTTAGCTGCGGTAACCCTTCATGCAGCACATGCATTGGGCTTGCAAGACACGCATGGCAGTCTGGAGCAGGGCAAAGTGGCAGATTTTGTTGCCTGGGACATTGAGCATCCGTCAGAAATCGTTTACTGGTTAGGTGGCGATTTGCCAAAACGCATCATTCAGCATGGCAATGAAATTTCGATCTAAGCCTAGGCTTATTTTTAAAGCGTGGTATTGATAATGAATCACTCATTTAAATGGCAAGGACGACACGACGGTGACGGTGAAGCACATTTACGTCTCCATCAGGTGGTCAATACGCAGCAGCACGCGTCATTCGCTTTGATCGGTTTTAGTTCCGATGAAGGGGTGAAACGCAATAAAGGCCGTTTAGGTGCAGCCGATGCTCCTGATATGATTCGGGCACAATTGGCAAACTTGCCGGTCCATCAAGCAGTAACAATTGCAGATCTGGGTACAGTGCTATGTGACAATGGCAAACTGGAACAGGCACAGGCTGAACTGGCCGATCAGGTAGAACGCAGTCTAAAACAGGGCATGAAACCGATTGTTTTAGGCGGTGGTCATGAAGTGGCTTTTGGTAGCTTTTCAGGTCTGTTTCAATACCTGCAAAATCATGAGCCGGATAAGAAAATCGGTATCATCAATTTTGATGCACATTTTGACTTGCGTGAAGCGGAACATGTCACCTCAGGTACGCCTTTTCTAAATGCAGCAAGACTGTCTGAACAGCATCAGCAAGAATTTCATTATCTGTGTATCGGGGTGGCAAAACACTCAAATACTCGAGTCCTTTTTGAAACGGCAGACCGACTAAATTGCAGTTATATCTACGACTTTGAATTACAACCGAAAAACGTTGAAATTTTACTCGAAAAAATCAATGCTTTTATCGGAAAAGTTGACTATTTGTATATTACAGTTGATCTTGATGTATTTAGTGCTAGCATTGCTCCAGGTGTAAGTGCACCTGCGGTAAAAGGAATTGATTTATCAGTCTTTGACCCATTACTAGAGGCCATTAAGGAAACCGGAAAGATTAAAGTTTTTGATGTGGCGGAATGTAATCCACGGTTTGATTTGGACAGTAGAACTGCCAAATTAGCCGCTTATATAATTTTTAACTACATATTTGATTGATGGATCATGTGAATTCATCAAAAGGTTAAAACATGTCTAATTTATCTTATGTCTCTCAAAATGACGGTCCATGGGCAACCTATCTTGAACAGATTGAGCGTGTTGCTCCATATCTAGAAGGTTTAGAAGGTTATGTGGATACATTAAAGCGCCCAAAACGTGCTTTGATCGTTGACGTGCCAATTGTTATGGACGATGGCACTATCCGTCATTTTGAAGGTTATCGTGTACAACACAACTTGTCACGTGGTCCGGGTAAAGGCGGTATTCGCTATCACCCAGATGTAGATTTAAATGAAGTAATGGCTCTTTCAGCATGGATGACAATTAAGACTGCGGTGGTGAATTTACCATTCGGCGGTGCAAAAGGTGGTATCCGTGTTGATCCGCGTCAGCTTTCTCCACGTGAATTAGAACGCTTAACACGCCGTTATACCAGTGAAATCAGCCATATTATTGGCCCACAAAAAGATATTCCTGCACCTGACGTAGGGACGAATCCAAACGTGATGGGCTGGATCATGGATACTTATTCATCTGGTCAAGGTCATACCGTAACAGGTGTGGTAACGGGTAAACCGGTTCACCTAGGCGGTTCGCTAGGTCGTATCAAGGCAACAGGCCGTGGTGTATTTATCACAGGTCAGCAAGTTGCTGAAAAAATCAAATTACCTTTAGAAGGCGCTAAAATTGCGGTTCAGGGTTTTGGTAACGTGGGTAGTGAAGCTGCATATCTATTCGGTGATTCAAAATCTAAAATCGTGACCATTCAGGACCATACCGGTACGATTTATAACCCTGAAGGGATTGATCTTGCTGCATTAAAAACCTACATGGAAACTCATCAAGGTGTGGGTGGTTTTGAAGGTGCTCAGGTCATCAGCGATGAAGAGTTCTGGACTGTAGACATGGATATCCTGATTCCTGCTGCTTTAGAAAGCCAGATCACGGTTGAACGTGCGAAAAACTTATCGGCAAAACTGGTTCTTGAAGGCGCGAATGGCCCAACTTATCCAGAAGCTGATGACATCCTGGTTGAACGTGGTATCACGGTTGTTCCTGACGTAATCTGTAATGCGGGTGGTGTAACCGTATCTTACTTCGAATGGGTTCAGGATATGTCGAGCTACTTCTGGTCTGAAGAAGAAATTAACGAAAGACTCGACAAGCTAATGATTCAAGCCATTAACGATGTATGGCATAAATCAAGCGAAAAAGAATGTACCTTACGTACAGCGGCCTTTATCTTGGGTTGTGAGCGTATCTTAAAAGCACGTAAAGAGCGTGGTATTTTCCCAGGCTAATTTAGCTGTTTTTGAAACGACCTTAAGACGCATGTTTTAAGGTCGTTTTTTTTATTTTTATGGAACTGGAAAAGATTTTCATTATTTATTATTCAAAAATGCTTTCCCGAAATTTAATTAAATGAGTACTTCTTTTTGAATGGCATTGATAAATTGCACGACAGCATGTTCAATCTGTTCCGTCCATTCAAAAGAACAGTTCATACGGATAAAATGTTGATGTGAAGGCAATACATTAAATAAAGGGCTGGGGGCAACGCCGACCTGTTGCTGGATCAATTGTTCATAGATTTTCATACTACTGACTTTATCGGGCAATTGAATCCAGAGAAAATAGCCACTCGGATAATTATAGACCTTACAGCCTTTGGGTAAATGCTGTTTGAGATATTGAAAGAACTGCTTTTTATTCTTCTCCAAAGCACGTCTGAGCGTTCTGAGGTGCTTTTCATAATGATGATGAGAGAGAAACTCAACCAGTGCATTCTGGATCAGCGCATTGGCTGAAATGGTGCTCATTAACTGTAGATGCTGAATATGCTCGGAAAATTTGCCTGCATAGACCCAGCCCATACGGAAACCTGAACCTAGGGTTTTGGAAAAAGAAGAGCAGTGCAGCACCAGATTTTGCTGGTCAAAATACTTCATCGGCAAAGGTTTTTGATTGCCATAAAACAGTTCTTCATAGACATCATCTTCGATTAAATGGATTTGATGCTCATGCAATAATTTGGCAATTTTATATTTAATTTCCTCGCTGACCGTAAATCCGATCGGGTTATGTGCATTGAGCATAAACCAGCACACTTTAATCGGATAATTTTTAATGACCTGTTCAAAGGCTTCTATATCGAAGCCTTGTTGCGGATGCTCAGGAATGGTAATCACCTTGAGTCCTAAACGCTCTGCAGCTTGCCAAGCCCCATAAAAAATAGTTTGTTGCAACAAAATATAATCGCCTGGTTGCGTAATCGCTTGCAGCGAAAGATTCAGGGCTTCCAGACCGCCGGATGTAATGACAATGTCATCTGCATCCGTGGGGATGCCTTGCATGCAATAGCGTTGCGCGATCAGTTTTCTGAGCGCTAAATTGCCCGGTGGCAGATTGGTGGTTTGATCATAACTCTGCCGATTACGGGAAAGTTGCCCCATGATCTGAATCAGTTTGGGGGGATAGAGCAACTGACTGTCTGGAAAAGCAGAGCCTAATGGACTGACGTGTTTGGATTGAATCGATTTAAGATATTTAAATACCAGCGAGTTAATTTCAATTTTGGGATTTAAAGACACCACTGAATAGGCTTGCGGAATCTGGATATGATTGTGCTCAGCGACAAAATATCCCGATTTTTCTTTGGAATAAATCAGGCCTTGTGCTTCCAGTTCCTGATAGGCATTCATGACAGTAATGAGACTAAAGCCTGAGCGCTGGACCTGTTCACGTAAAGATGGCAGTTTGGTATGTGGCTTCCATGTCCCGTTTTCAATGAGAAGTTTCAGGTTATGCGCTAACTGTTCTGATTTATACATAAAATAGGGCTGATCCGAATAAACGGAGCAGCCTTGTTAAAAAGGCTGCTCCATTCCTAGTTCTAATAAGCAAACATCAATAGTAGTCTAAATAGACCAGCAATTATGGCGAGTGCAAAAAATCCAAGTAACCATAAGATTATAAACCATTGCGTTGAACTTAAATGCTGAGATTTTATTTTCATGCAACCTTCCTCCTTAGTGATAACCTGCATCACCGACACGGACCTTATCTCTAAACACCCAGTAGGAAAGGATGGTATAGGCAATGATGATCGGAATAAGAATCACCGCACCCACCAGTGCAAATTTCTGACTGGAAGCAGGGGCTGCTGCCTCCCAGATCGTAACCGATGGCGGAATAATATGCGGCCATAAACTGATGACAAAACCGGTGAAGGCCAAAAACACCAGTGCCAAGGTGTAGATAAATGGCTTTAGATCCTGACGCTTTTGACAGGCTTTTAAAATCAAGGCAGTAAAGAGCAACACCAAAACTGGTACAGGACTAAAATACAGCAGATTTGGCAAGGCAAACCAACGTGCTGCAATTTCAGGGTGAGTCAGCGGGGTATAAAGACTGACGCCAGCAAACACCACAAATAACAAGATGATCAGCTTCGGCATTAACCGATACATCTGGTCCTGTAATTCATGATCTGTTTTCATAATTAGCCAGCCACAACCCAGTGCTGCATACATGGCCACCACACCCAGTCCGGTAAACAGTGCGAAAGGGGTTAGCCAGTCCAGACCCGAGCCTGAGAAAATCCCGTTGGTCGTCTGGATTCCCTGAATATACGCCCCGAGAATCACGCCCTGAAAGAAGCTGGACAAGACCGAGCCCCAGATAAAGGCCAGATCCCATAAATGCTTGGTACGATTGGCCTTAAAGCGGAATTCGAAGGCGACACCACGGAAAATCAATGCAATCACCATCAAGGTAATTGGCATATACAGGGCAGAAAGCACGGTGGAATAGACCAGTGGAAAAGCAGCAAATAAGCCTGCACCACCAAGCACCATCCAGGTTTCATTGCCATCCCAGACTGGCGCGACAGTATTCATCATCACATCGCGCTCTTCACGGTTTTTAATAAAGGGGAACAGGATGCCAATGCCGAGATCAAAACCGTCCAGCACCACATAGATCAGTACACCCAGACCAATAATACCGACCCAGATCAGAGATAAATCAATCATGGTGTTTCTCCTTACTTTGATCTTGTCCGTCAATACTTTCATCAACAGCACTCAGTGGGCGCATCGGTGTTTTGAAATGTCCCGGACCTGCGGGTTCATGTTCAATGGCATCAATAAATTCAGGACCTTTTTTCAGCAGTTTCAGCATATAGTAAATACCGCTACCAAAAACGATGGTATAGACCCCGACAAAGATAATCAGACTGATGCCGACCTGATCGGCGGTAACGGTCTGCGACAGACCATCTTTGGTGCGCATCACGCCATAAATCACCCAGGGCTGGCGTCCGACCTCAGTGGTGACCCAGCCTGCAAGCAAGGCGATATAACCTGCCGGTCCCATGACGAAAGCAAACTTGTGAAACCATGAAGTGCCATACAGTTTGCCTGTTTTACGCAGCCATAAAGCAACCAGTGAAAGCAGTACCATCAGCATGCCCAGACCGACCATGACGCGGAAACTCCAGAACACAATGGTGGCATTGGGACGGTCTTCAGCTGCAAAGTCTTTTAAACCTGTGACTTTTCCATCCAGCGAATGGGTCAGGATCAGGCTGCCGAGATGCGGAATTCCGACTTCATACAGATTTTCCTCTTTGTCCATGTCCGGAATGGCGAAAAGCAAGAGTGGCATGGACTCGTTATGGTTGGTTTCCCAGTGTCCTTCAATGGCTGCCAGTTTGGCGGGCTGATGCTTTAAGGTATTTAAACCATGATTGTCACCAATCACCACTTGCAGACATGACGTGACCAGAACCATCCATAGACCCATCGAAAATGATTTTTTGACCAGTTCATCGCGACGGCCTTTAATTAAATGCCATGCAGCAGTACCCACCACGAGAAGTGACGAGACTAAAAATGCCGCTGCCGCCATATGCGCCAAGCGATAAGGGAAGGATGGATTGAAAACAATCGCCCACCAGTCGGTAGGAATCACGATCCCGTTTTCAATGCTAAATCCTTGCGGGGTTTGCATCCAGCTATTGGAGGACAGGATCCAGAACATGGAAATACAGGTACCGATGGCAACCATCAATGTGGCAAAAAAGTGTGCCTTGGGACTGACCCGTCCCCACCCGAACAGCATGATGCCGAGGAAGCCCGCTTCAAGGAAGAAAGCACTCAGTACTTCATAGGTTAGTAAGGGGCCGGTTACGCTCCCTGCGATTCGGGAAAATTCACTCCAGTTGGTTCCGAACTGATAGCTCATCACCACACCGGAAACCACGCCCATACCGAAGGCAACTGCAAAGATCTTGATCCAGAACTTGAACAGATCCTTATAAATCGGGTTTTGGGTACGAAGCCATTTCCACTCCAGCATGGCCAGAAAACAGGCCAGACCAATCGAGGTGGCAGGAAAGATAATGTGAAATGAAACAGTAAAGGCGAACTGTATTCGGGCTAATTCTAAGGCAGTAAAACCGAGATCCATATATCCTCTCCTATAACAGACGAGTAAAGCAGTCGCTAGGAAAATGTGAAAGAACGGACTTAAACGACTGAAAATACATAGAACCTTGTGACTGTTCTGGTTGGATTTAAAAGCCTTTTAAGTTTTATCCATCATCCCGTGTTCTGCTGTATATGAGTAGGTACAATTTCTTCTTGTTTTTTTATAACAGATAAGCTTGAGCTAGGTAATCTGTTATATTTTTTTAGCAAAATTCTGTAGCTATTCAGTATCAAGATGCTCATTCAAAATAGCATACACAACGATACAGTGTGTTAAATAATGATCAAGCATTGTAAGTCGTTTATCTGACCTTACTTCGGACTGAATGGCGTTTAATTATGTTTATAACCCCTGAGCTTAATGCATTGCCCCGGCTTTTTCAGGGCAAGGCACCATCGCAATCAGTACAAGAACAGTTACAACTTGAATATGTCAATCTTGAAGCAACGTTGTTAAGAGGCAAGGTGCTCAGGGATTTTTCTAAAGAAAAAGTCACCTACATTGCCCAGGCCCCCATTGCAGAAAATGAGGGTCATCTGGCTTATGTGTTTGCGCCATTTATTATTGCCAATTTAAATCAGCCGGTGATTTATACCACGCCGATTACAACATCGGTGTTTTCCATTTTGAATCCGTATTATCAGGCGGAGAAAAGTATTCATCTCAAGATCGAAGAAGTACTTGATAGCTTAAAACTTTATATCGAGCTGGTGCAAGATCCGAAAAATGAGCAGGATTTTCTTTTTCGGAGTTTGGTGAAAGCTCTGTGCAGAACAGATATTTCCCATATTTTTCTGGTGAATCATCTGCCGATCGATATGCATCAGCTCAAAATATTGCAAGATTATCTACAGGTCAGAATTACGGTGATTGAGAGCGGTCAGGATGTACCTCAAGTGAATCATGACATGATCAATATGCGCCAACTGTTGTTTAAAAATAAAGATGAATTCCATAAAGGAATTTGTACCTTATTTTCCAGTCTGAATGCCGGATTGGTGGCAAATATTGGCCAGTTTACCGAACAGCAGGCTGCGCATCTGATTGAAGATATGTTTTATTCCGAACACATTTTCGAGAAGTTGTCGGTTTATGCGGAATATATGCAGACCCGGATTCAAAATGGTGTCAGTTTTAAAGTTTTGTCCACGATATAAACAAGGTTAAACATTTCTTAATCTTTGAATAGGAGCACACTTTATGTCGCAACAGCAATCCAAATTTCCCTATTTAGCAGTGGGTATCAGTATTTTGCTCGGCTGTTTATTTCTGATGTTCTTCTTTCTGGCCGTCAGTAATCAACCCGATTATATGCCGTCGCAGCAAAAGCATAATACCACTGAAGCACAGCAACTCAGTTCAGCCAATAAATAATTTACTCATTCCAATACCTGAACTCAATCTTGATCCATCTTAGAGGTAAGCTAGCGGTACCAATACCTTTTTGTTTAATTCGTTGTCTAGCAGGATAGCGCTGGCCAGTCTCACGATCAGAGAATAAGACAAATCTGGAATAGAAAAATCAGCAGATTCATGTTACTTCTAGAGCAGTAAGAAATGAAAATAGCTCAGCTGAGGGCGACGTAATGGATCATTCAGAACAATCAATTCATAAACAAGAAAATAATGGCTACGCGAGAATTGAGCCATATAACCAGCCCGCTGGCGGATGGGGCGCATTATTGAGTGTGGCACGCAATCTCAAACGTCAGGATATCCTTAAAAAAGGTTCGATTACTTTACTTAATATCAATCAGCCGACCGGTTTTGACTGTCCCGGTTGTGCATGGCCAGAGAAAAAAGATGCCCATGCCTTTAACTTTTGCGAGAACGGTGCCAAAGCCGTTGCTTTTGAAGCCACCAGTAAAACGGTGACACCAGAGTTTTTTGCTCAGCATACGGTCAGCTGGTTAGCCGAGCAGAGTGATTTTTATCTTGAAGACTTAGGGCGTTTAACCGACCCGATGCGCTACGATCCTGTTACGGATAAATATGTGCCGATTTCTTGGGATGAGGCCTTTCAACTGATTGCCAAACATTTACAAGCCTTAGACCATCCTGATCAGGCGGCATTCTATACCTCGGGACGAGCCAGTAATGAAGCGGCATTTTTATATCAGCTGTTCGTCAGAAGCTTTGGTACCAATAACTTTCCAGACTGTTCCAATATGTGCCATGAAACCACCAGTGTGGGTTTGAAAGATGCCATTGGCTTAGGTAAAGGGACGGTTATTCTGGATGACTTTGATCAGGCGGATGCCATCTTTAGTTTTGGGCATAACCCCGGCACTAATCATCCTCGCATGCTGGCCACCCTGAGAGAGGTCTCAAGACGCGGGGGTAACATCGTTGCGATTAATCCGATTAAAGAACGTGGTTTGGAGCGCTTTCAAGATCCACAAGCTCCTTTGGAAATGATGACCAATGGCAGTACCCCGATCAGCCGCTATTACTTCCAGCCCAAAATTGGCGGTGATTACGCGCTGATGTTTGGGGTGATGAAGCATTTACTGGAATGGGATAAACAAGCTCTTGCCAAAGGACAGCATAGCGTTTTCGACCGCAGTTTTATCGAAATGAATACCATCGGCTTCGATGAGATGCTGGCGGAAATTGACCGGACTGAATGGCCAGAAATTCACAAGCACACCGGACTTTCACCTGAACATTTACAATCCATTGCCCAGATGTATCTGGATGCAAAAACGGCTATTTTCTGTTGGGGCATGGGGATTACCCAGCACCGTCACGGCACTGCCAATATTCATATGCTGGCGAATCTGATGCTGGCACGCGGACATATCGGACGACCGGGTTCGGGGCTGTGTCCAGTGCGTGGGCATAGTAATGTGCAGGGCGACCGAACCATGGGCATCAATGAAAACCCAAGTGATAAGCTACTCGACAGTATTGATCGTGTATTTGGTATCAAGTCACCGCGTAAACATGGTTTTGGCGTGGTCGATACCATCAAGGCAATGTATGAAGGTGATGTCAAAGTCTTTATTGGTCTGGGCGGTAACTTTGCGGTTGCAACACCAGATACACCTTATACCCAAGAAGCTTTACGCCGTTGTAATTTAACCGTCAACATTACCACCAAGCTGAATCGTAGCCATCTGGTGTGTGGTCAGGATGCCCTGATGTTGCCATGTCTGGGGCGTACTGAAGTGGATATGCAGGTGCATGGCCCTCAAGCGATTTCGGTAGAAGATTCAATGTCGAACGTGCATCTTTCGGCAGGGCGTAATCCACCGATCTCTGAAAATATCTTGTCTGAACCCGATATTGTGGCGCGTATGGCGGAAGCCGCGTTACCCGACAGTAAGGTGAAATGGCGCTGGTATATTGAAAGTTATGACCGTATTCGTGATTCGATTGCCGAGGTGTTTGACGAATTCCATGATTTTAACCAGCGGGTTTATCAACCGAGTGGTTTCCATTTAGAGCATCCAGCCAATCAGCATGTCTGGAATACCCCAAGTGGCAAAGCACAGTTCTTGATTACACCATTGTCCGAGGTGTATGAAGATAAAGAAAATCAGTATGCTGCTGCCTATAGCGAGCAGCAGGTGTATACCTTGATGACCACACGTTCGCATGACCAGTACAATACTACCTTATATGGCCTGGATGACCGTTATCGCGGTGTATTCGGACAACGCCGTGTGCTGTTTATGAATCAGGCAGATATTGATGCAGCAGGCTTTGTAGCTGATCAATGGGTTGATATCGAAAGTGTCTTCTCGGATGGGGTTAAACGAATCGTGCATAGTTTCCGCATCGTACCTTATAACATTCCACAAGGCAGTCTGGCCGCCTATTATCCAGAGACCAATCCATTGGTGGCTTTGGGCAGTCATGATAAATATGCCAAAATTCCAGCATCAAAAAGTATTCCGGTAATCCTGCATGCAGGTCAGGCGCCTGAGCATTTTAACTTAGCGGTTGCAGTTGATCCTGAACATGCCAATGAACGGGTGGGTGGTGTCTAGTCGCGCATCTAAGTAAAGAGGTCAATTGTGGATACCAAAACACGCGGCTATGAAACGGTGCCGGTGCATCGTTTTCATCAGGATCATTCTGAAAATGAAATGGATTATATTGTTCAGGAGTATCCTGTTGCACTGATTTATAATGGCATCTCGCATGCCGTGATGATGGCAACGCCGTCAGACCTTGAGGTTTTTGCCAAGGGGTTTAGTCTCTCGGAAGGAATATTGCACAGTCTAAACGAGTTGTATTCGCTTGAAATTCGTCACAATGCCTTAGGCGTTGAGGTCGATATGACGATTTCATCGCGTGCATTTATGGCACTCAAGCAACATCGTCGAATGATGGTGGGTCGGACTGGCTGCGGTTTGTGCGGGATTGAGAGCTTAAAGCAATTTTATGCTGACCTGCCATTGGTGAGCAGCAAGGTTTCGCCCTTGTGGCTCAAGCAAATTCCAAATGCCATTGCTCAACTGAAAGCCCGACAGAAAATTACTGAACTCACTGGTGGCGCGCATGCTGCCGCGTGGGTGGTGCAAGGACAAATCGTGGCACTCTTTGAAGATGTCGGCAGGCATAATGCCTTGGATAAACTACTTGGTCATTTGGCTGAGCAAAAACTGAATGTTGCCGAGGGCTTTGTGGTGATGACCAGTCGGGCCAGTTATGAGTTGATTCGTAAATGCGCACACTACAATATTGCCTTATTGGCGACTATTTCTGCGCCAACCAGTATGGCGATTGAAATGGCCAAGCAATTAAACCTTAGCTTGGCCAGTTTTTGTCGTGGTGAGAGCTTTGTGTTATATACAGAATAAATCTAAAAAAATGTGTAGGATATGAGCATTAAGTTTTTTTATTCCCCGATATTATGAATACACCTTTAAGACCTCAGCCTGTAATTAATAATCTTTCAGGTGAAAATGCTTTATTTATCGTACTTGGCATCAATACCAATCCAGATCATTCCGGTGTAATTGATTTCCTTGCTAATTTTTCCGCATTGGTCCGCAGTCTGACCAATCGTTTTCCGAATAGTAATTTCAGTGCTTCGGTGGGAATTGGTTCAAATGCCTGGGATTTGCTGTTCCCTGATTTAAATAAACCGAAAGAGCTGGCACCCTTTCAAGAGATCAAAGGGCCAAGACATACCGCGGTAGCGACAACAGGCGATTTATTCTTTCATATCCGTGCCAACCAGATGGCGATTTGCTATGAACTTGCCTCAATTTTGCATGAGCAATTAAAACAAGATACCTATCCAATTAGTGAAACCAAAGGGTTTAGATACTTTGATGGTCGTGCCATTCTTGGTTTTGTTGATGGGACAGAAAATCCTGAACATGAAATTGCCAAAGAGATTGCCTATGTCGGCCAAGAAGATGCCGAGTTCTTGGGTGGCAGTTATGTGTTTATCCAAAAATACCTGCATAACATGGAGATGTGGAAGGGACTAAGCACAGAAGAACAGGAAAAAGTCATTGGACGCAAGAAATATGATGATGTCGAGCTGGGGGATGACGTTAAACCGCAAAGTGCACATAATGTGGCGAGTAAAGCACATGACGCTGATGGCAATGAGCTTAAAATCTTAAGAGCCAATATGCCATTTTCCAATCCAACTGAGGGGGAATATGGCACCTTCTTTATTGGCTATTCCCGTTCTTTTAATATCACCAAAACCATGCTTGAGAATATGTTCTTAGGTAAAGAAACCGGACATGTCGACCGCTTACTAGATTTCAGTACACCTGTTTCAGGCAGCTTGTTTTTTGTCCCGACCTTTGATTTTCTCGAAGATTTAGGCGAATAAGTTGAATCCGCTGAAATAAATCAGCTTATTTCAGCGGGAAATTTTTATTGGCTGATCAGATATTGTTGTAACTGTTCACGGAATTGATCAGGAATACGCCCTGATTTTTGTGTGCTGAAATCAAAATACACCTGAACAGCTTTGCCACGGGCAACGCAGTGATCATTTTGCCAGGCTTCATGGGCGACAATGAATGAAGAATTGCCGATATGCTCGATCCACGTTTTGATTTCGATGTCAGCACCGTAATAGATCTGGGCAACAAAATCGACTTCAACACGCGCCAGAATCAAAGGCAGATTTTTGATTTCCATACCCGGATTAAACAGACGGAAAACGGGTTCGCGTGCGGTTTCAAACCAGCCAGTGATCACGGTATTGTTGATATGTCCGAAAGCATCGGTTTCATAGAATCTTGGGGTAATCGAAAGTGTGAACATAGTGAAGTAATTATTTTCTCATTTAAACCCATCTACTATAAAGGCTGACGCTTGCATACGTCAGCCCTGATAACAGACTTAGGCGACTACTTTAATCACTTTACTTTCGATACGGTAATCTTTCAGATTCACATGGTGCAGTTTGTGTTTAATCACAAAACCAAATTCTGGCCAGATAATATGATTACGACCGGCATCATCTAAATAATAACTTTTACAGATATCAGCTCTGACGGGCATTTTCGCCAGACGTTTATCGATGCGGGCATTAAATTGTTTTTGCACGGCTTCTTTCACTTCAATGTAGTCGATACGCCGCTGTTGCATGAGTTTAATGGCTTTGGAAATATAGACGGACTGTTGTTCTGCCGTCCACATCACTGAGCCGACTGTATTTTGCGAATTAGGACCGAGCATCATAAACATATTCGGAAAACCGTGAATGGCCATCCCCATATAGGCCCGTGGTTGACGTTGCCATGTATCACTCAGGCTGCGAGCCTCAACCCCTTTAATTATTTTATAAATCGCAGGCTCAGCGACCGCATAACCTGTACCAAAAATAATCGCATCTACCTGAATTTCTTTGCCATCTTCACCGACAACCCCATGTTCAGTGATATGTGACAGGCCTTGGAACAGCACAGATACATTGGGTTTCACCAGCGCAGCATACCAGTTATTGGAAAACATCGGGCGTTTGCATCCCAGGGTATGTGTAGGGGTAACTGCCTGACGCATTTCAGGGTCTTTGATACTCAGATTGATATTGAGTTTACCCAGAGCATGCAGCTTTTCCATGATCTTGATGTTCATAAATACAGGAAGTGAGGGCTCTAAACTCCACAAAGCACCTTCACGAATGATTTTTTCTAGCAATGGTGCTTTTTTGAAAACCGTTTTCACAATATTTGGCACAGCAAAATCAGGTTTAGGCAATACCCAAGATGGGGTGCGTTGGAAACTGTATAAATGACCAACTTTTGGCTGAATTGCGGGTAAGAATTGAATTGCTGATGCACCGCTACCGATCACGGCAACACGTTTACCGGTTAAATCGTATTCGTGGTTCCATTTACCGGAATGGAACATGGTGCCTTTGAATTGCTCTTGTCCCGGAAAGCTGGGCATTTTGGCTTCACCAATGAAGCCCGTTGCCGGAACAAAAAATTTCGCACTGTAGCTTTTACCATCCGCTGTGCTGATTATCCAGCGATTCAGTACGCTGTCCCATTGAGCCTCGATTACTTCAGTGCCAAGCCGAATCTGGGGAACAATATTAAACTGATGCGCCACATCTTCTAAATATTGGCGAATTTCAGCCTGAGGGGCATATGTGCGTGACCAATTAGGATTGGGTGCAAAGCCCAGCGAATACATTTCACTTGGAACATCACAAAACAGGCCTGGGTAATCATTCAGTGCCCATGTACCCCCAATACGCTTGGCCATATCCAGAATCACGACATTATGAATGCCTTGCTCCTTTAACTTTATACAGGTACTCAGTCCAGAGGGTCCTGCACCAATAATCAATACATCAACCAGTTGGGTGGGTTTGGATGGTTTAACTGCTTTATTCATTGGAAAATCCTGGTATGAAATAGACATACACCTAAACAAAAAGGTTCAAATTAGTACTTAGACGGTGGTCTGTTGAAAATGCTCAAGCAATAACTCAGCAACACGCTGCGGTTGCTCTGCCTGTAAGAAATGCCCACAATTGGGTAAATAAATACTGCGTAAGCCTTGAGGAAAATGTCTGGATTGGGCCAAAGCTCGATGTAATGGAATACTCATGCAGCCATCATCCAGTCCAGCCAAAGCCAATGTGGGAAGCTGGATTGGGCGGAGTAAATCTCGGTTGGCCTTTAAGTTGATAGAATGATGAACTGCAAATAAGCTACGGTAGTAGCGCGTGGCTGCCCATGCGATTTGCGGCTGGCTAAAAGCCTCACGCGTGGCTGCAAAATCTGCTTGTGGAAATTGCCATGTGGGTGACCATTTTTTCCAGATTTTTGCAACAAATTCAGCCTGATTTTGCGATAGCAAGGTTTTGGCAAAATGCGATTGCATCAGCAACATATAAGAAGATAAATAGAGTTGCTTTGGAAAATATTTTAAATTGATCAAAATATTCTTCATGGCAGGAATCGGAGGAACGGCCAGCAAGCTCACACTATACAGCGAGGCCGTATATTGACTGGCATAGCACATGGCGATGGCTGCTCCCCAGTCATGTCCCACCAAATGAAATTTTTGAACACCGAGCATCTCTAACCAAGCTTTTAAGTCAGCAGTTGCAGAGGCCAAGCCATAATGAGCATTGCTGCTTACCGAATCGAGTGAATAACCCCGTAACCAAGGGATGAGAACCTGATAGCCTGCATCGACCAGAATCGGGTAAAGCTTGTCCCAGCAATGCGGTGTATCTGGAAAGCCATGTAGCAACGCCACTAGAGGATGAGCAGGGTGACCATACAGATTGGCCTGCAAGCTTAATCCGTCACGTTGCAGAAGGAGTTGATCACTTTTCATAACGGCCTCAGCGATTCATTTTGGCTGCAAGCGCTTGAGCATAGGCTTCGGCAACTTGTTGGGCAGCAGGGGAATTCGCGATATAAGCCAGCGCCTTTTTCACATCACCATCATGTTCCGGATGATAGTTAAATTTACTCCAGCCTTTCAGTGCGGTCAGAATCATCACCAGATCGGGGAGGCTTTTTTTCTGCTTTGCGGTTTGCTGAAACTCCCAAATCAACGCCAATGGGTTCTTGCGGGAAATTCGTTTTGCTTCAGGGGTATTGTCCAACTTACACAGATACACAGATGCACCTAACCAGAACCCGACCATTGCAATAAAGGCGAAGCTCATACTGAGTTGGCGACCTAAATAGCCTGTGAGATGATCACCAGCCAGTGCCCGATAAGTATCATAACCAACAGTACGATGTTCAACTTCTTCGGCACCATGCCAGCGTACAATATCCAGCATTGCAGGATCAGCATGTTCCAGACCTTCAGCATCTAACACCCAAGTGCCGAAGAAGCAAAAATAATGTTCCAAACCGGCAATGATGCCCATACGAAAGGCAAGCCACTGTTTCGAATAGCGTTTAAAAGGTCCATAAATTCCAAAGGGGGTATCGCCCATAAAACCATCTTTAAACATCCACTCTAAAAAATGTTTAAAAGGTGTTGGGTCGATACCATGGGTCTGGAAATAGATTTCAGCGCCCTTGTGTGCATTGGCATGAGCAGCTTCCTGAGCAATAAATCCGCGTATATCGGCTTTCAGATTTTTGTCGTTGACATAGGGCAAGGTTTTATTGGCAAGACGACAGAACCAGTGCTCAACAGCAGGCAATAACACATGCATGCTGTTGAGTACATGAGTGGCCAATACATCATCGGGAACCCAGTGGCGAGGGGTTTGGGAAAAATCAAAATGTACTTTACGGGCAATAATCTGATGATCAATAAACTTATTCATCGTTCGACTCCTGTCTGTTTGGCTCAGATTGAAATCGCTTCAATTTTTTTGATTAAGCTGCGGGACTGGATATAACCATTGGCAGCAAACCATTGCAGTGCATCTCGGACAGCAATCTCGATGGGCGTTTGTGGTAAACCCAATTGCTGTACCGCTTTGGCGCAATTAAAAGAGGTGCCTAATTGCCCGATTTTTGCTGCTGATGGTGTGACCAGAGGTGCTTTGTGGGTAATATGCTGGGTCACCCATAACGCAGCATGTCCCGCCAGTTGGGAGGAAACACCTTCAATCAGGTTTGGAATGGTCATCACAGGTCGCCAAATGCCCAATAAATGATGCACAGTTTTCGCCATGCTTACACCATCTAGATCTCTATTTCCCAGAATATAGGTTTCACCTGCCAGGCCTTTTTCTGCAGCCAGCACATGACCTTTGGCAACATCTCTGACATCAATCATATTGTTAATTGCAGCAGGTACAGCGAGCGCTGGCATCTGGGCAATCGTTAACAGTAATTTTCCTGTTGGTGTTGGCGCGATATCTTGGGGACCAATTGGCCCTGTTGGACAAACGATCACCACATCTAGACCGCCTGCTGCAAACTGCAGGGCGATTTGGTGTGCTTCAAATTTGGTCAATACATAAGCATCACCGGTTGCACCTAAAGCAAAAGGGCTTTGTTCTGTGGCCTGAATACCTTTGGGTTGGCCTGCAAAACATGCACCTGTGCTGGTATAAACCACCCGTTTAATCCCGGCTTTTTTCGCGGCATTGAGCACAATACGCGTGCCTTCCACATTGACCTTACGCATCAACTCTGGTTTTGGCAGCCATAAGGCGTAGATCGCAGCGGTATGAAAGACTAAATCACAGCCTTCAACAGCTTCATCCATTTTGATGGGGTCGGTAATATCGCCTGCAATCAGTTCAACATCCAGACCTTCAAGATTGCTTAGTTTTTCCTGAGGCAGATGTAATACGCGAACTTCATAATTTTGATTGAGCAGTGTTCGTACAATATGCGAACCAATAAAACCAGCACCACCGGTAACCAGAGCTTTCATATCTCACCAACTTCCTTAAATTTTGTATCCAGAATCGAGCTGGATAAAAATGCGACAATTTTGTTGTTGGTACTATGCCGAATCAAAGATATGTGTCATAGTTCTTGAAATGACAGTTTTGACCATTTTACGACATTCTGTATGAAACATTGATGAGATAACGCTTGTGAATCCATCTTTACCTGGAACCTATGTCAGTCTGATGGCGGATGTAGTACAAAAATTAAATATTTCTGCAGAGCAATTACTGGAAGGAAGTGGCGTTGGCGTCGAGCAACTTTCAGAACCGTTTTGGTATTTAGATTTTGATGTTTTCAATAACTTATTGAATCGAGCGGTTGAGCTCACCCATGAACCTGCGTTGGGCGTTTATCTCGGATTACAAATGACCGTGTCATGTCATGGCTCAGTTGGTCTGGCCGCCATGGTTTCGCAAAATCTTGGTGAAGCACTGAATGTCATGGAGCAGTTTATTGGTCTGCGTTGTCCTGCATTAAAACCGCGTCTTGAAGTTGAAAATGGACTGGCTTCACTTTATTTAGACCAGCCGATGACAAATTTTAAGATGGGGATTGTCGGCATGACCTTTCTGATAGTAGGTTTTGCGCAGATGTCGAATGCCATCACTGGAACTAAATTAAAGATTAAGGCTGAACTGAATTATGCTGAACCTGCATTTCTACAGCAAGTTCAAGAGTTATTGCCTTGTGAGATCAGTTTTAATCAAGACCATAACCGACTGATTTTCCCTGAAAGTTACTTGGCACTGCCGCTGATTATGGCAGATCCCTTAGCTGCACGTTTGGCGCGAGAACAATGTAAACATGATTTGAACAAGTTGGTGGCTAAACGTGGTGAGAAACATCCACTCACGGCTTTGGTGCGTGAATTGCTTTTTGATGAGGTGGAAGGTTTTTTCAAAATGAAAGAGGTTGCAGATAAGCTGCATTTGACTGAGCGAACGTTACAGCGTCAACTGGCAAAAGAGGGAACCACTTTTCAGATGCTCATGGATCAAGTCCGAGAGCGATATGCTAAAAAATTACTGAATCATCATGAATATAGTATTTCCTCTATTTCAGAGAAGTTAGGCTACTCCGATGTTACTCACTTTACCCGCGCATTTAAGCGTTGGACAAATCAGACCCCGAAGCAATATCGCAATTTACGAGAATCGATCTCTAGTTAACATCAGGCTGTTCATTTCAGACAAAAAAGCGAGATACCTTAACTAAAGATCGAGTGCAAAAAAGTGGAAATCTACGCTGCTGGTTGAGACAATCCGCCGCCTAAGGCTTTATAGAGTTCGATCTGGTTATTCAACTTGGTTTGTTCAAGCATGAGCAAGCCTTGTTGGGCCGCGTAAGCAGAACGTTGCGCATCCAGCACGGTCAGATAACTGTCAATGCCTGCTCTAAAGCGAGCCGTAGATAATTTATAGGTGGTATCGGTTGCAGCAACCAAACGGCGTTGTGCACTCAAACGCTCATCAATATGAGCACGGGCGGCAAGAGCATCATTCACTTCACGAAAAGCGGATTGAATGGCTTTTTCATAGTCGGAAACAGCAATTTTTTGCTCAGTTTCAGAAATTTTAATATTAGCTTTACGCGTTCCCCAGTCAAAGATTGGAAGATCGATACTTGGCCCAACTGACCAGGAGAAACCTCCTGATTTAAATAAATCTTTTAGATCTGCCGATGCATATCCGGCTGAACCTGTCAGGCTAATGGTCGGGAATATACGTGCTTTGGCTGCACCGATATTTGCTCCAGCAGCACGGAGTTGATATTCAGCAGCTTTTAGGTCCGGACGGTTATTCAGTAAATCACTGCTTAAGCCTGTTGCAAAGCGACTTTCAGCACTAATGGTTTTTACGGCTTGATGGGGCAGAAGATTTTGAGGAAGCGTTTGACCAGCCAATAGGTTCAGTAAGTTTTGTGCCTGTGCAACCTGCGTCTTATACGTCGCGACATCATTACGAGCTGTTTCAACCGATATCTGTGCCTGACGTAAAGGAACTTCACTATCAATGCCAACATCAAAACGTTTTTTGTTGAGGTTAAAGGAATCAAGCTGGGCTTTTAAGGTCTGCTCTGCAAGATTTAAATTGGCCTGGGCAAAGGCATAATTCAACCATGCCTGGCTGACTTGACTCACCAGACTAATCTGAGTCGCATCTCTGGCACTTTGGGTAGCAAAGTAATTATTTAAGGCCACATCTTTTAAGCTTTTGACTCGGCCCCAAAAATCCAGCTCATAAGCCGTCATCCCTAGACCGACTTGAAAGGTGGAATAAGGATTATTCGGATTCACAGCAGGGTTGACCTGTCGTAGCGCACTAGCAGTTGCTCCGATGGTCGGTAACTGGTCATTCTTGCTGATCTGATATTGTTGTTGTGCGCGTTGAATATTGAGTGTCGCAGTACGTAAATCACGATTATGATTTAAACTGATTTCAATCACTTGTAATAAACGTACATCAGAAAAAAATTGTTGATAACCATGATTGGCAATCGAAGTGCCAGCTGGAGCTTGGGAAAAGTTTTGTGGAATATCCGATTTGATCATCGGTTGGGGGGCCTGCAGATTCATACATGCGGTCAAGGCAATCGAAAGTGTAGACACTAGTAAGCCACGAGAAATGAGTGTCGATTGAGACATAGTCTTCTCCAAAGAGAAATGAGGTAAGTGCAGGAGGTGAATCCGAGGAAAAATCTCTTTCCTCGGATGGTTTCGGCTTAGAGCTTACTTTCTTGCTTAGGCGCAGATTTAGATGAGAACAATTTCTCTACCGTACCTAAAACAAAGATGAAGAATACTGGTACAAAGAAAATTGCCAGAATCGTCGCGGAAATCATGCCGCCAAACACACCTGTACCTAAGGCATGCTGTGTTTCTGAACTGGCACCAGAAGCGATCACTAAGGGAATCACACCACAGGTAAAGGCCAGTGATGTCATCAAAATCGGGCGTAAACGCAGTTTGGCTGCGGCAACCGTGGCCTCAATTAAACTCATGCCTTCTTCTTTCAGCATCTTGGCAAATTCAACAATCAGAATCGCGTTCTTGGCGGATAAACCAATAATGGTAATCAGGCCAATTTTAAAGAACACATCGTTCATCAGTCCGCGTGACATAATTGCAATCACGGCACCAAAGATCCCCAAAGGCACCACCAGCATCACTGAAAGCGGAATGGCCCAACTTTCATAAAGTGCCGCAAGTACCAGAAACACCACCAGCATGGAGAGGGCCAGCAAGAATGCCATCTGAGATTCAGATTGCTTTTCCTGTAAGGATATACCGGTCCATTCATAACCAATGCCTTTCGGTAATTTGGCAATCAGGTTTTCCATTTCACGCATGGCATCGCCCGATGAGGTATCAAAGTTCGGAATACCGGCAATACTCAACGATGGGCGACCGTTATAGCGGTTATATTGCTGTGGTGCTTTATTCCATTGTGGTGTGACCACTTCGGAGAGAGACACCAACTGTCCATTTGAGCCCATCACTTTCAGGTTTAAAATATCTTTTAATTGCATCCGTGATTTGGCTTCAACCTGTACAATCACTTGTTGCATACGTCCCTGATTAGGGAAATCATTGATATACATTGATCCCATTGAGGTTGAAATGATGTCGGAAACATCGGAAAACTTCACACCGAGAACATTCAATTTTGCACGGTCAATTTTTAAAGAAATATTGTCGCCCTGTGGTAGGCCTTCATTCCAGACCATATAGAACTTTTTGTTCTTGGCCGCCATTTCCATGAGCTGGTCTTGTGCAGCTAAAAGTGCAGGCATACCCAAGTTGGCACGGTCTTGTAAGCGTAAGCTGAAACCGGCAAAAGTCCCCAACTCATCAATGGCCGGTGGAAGCACCGCCATGGTTGCACCTTCTTTACTATGTGCCATGGTTCCATTAACCGCATTGGTCATTTCACTGGCACTTGACGTCCGCTCTTTAAAATCTTTAAGTGTGGTAAACGCCATTCCCACGTTTTGGCCTGCGCCACTAAAGCCCCAACCCATAATGGTGGTATTGCTTTCCACGTTCGGATTGTCTTTCAAACTGTTTTCAAATTCGTTGACCACAGCTCGGGTTCTTTCAGCCGTAGCATCGGAAGGTAACTGGAAGGTGGTCAAAAACCAGCCCTGATCTTCTTCTGGCATAAAGGCAGTAGGCCAGTACTTCATGCCTGCAAAGGTGAGACCGGTAATGACCACAAAGACAGCCATCATTGGAAGACTATGCTTGATCACTTTCAGCAGGATCAATTCATACTTTTTAGTAACTTTGTCGAAGCTACGGTCAAACCAGGCAAAGAAACCTTTCTTTTGATGATGCCCATCAATCGGTTTCAGGATGGTGGCACACAGCGCAGGGGTCAGGATCAATGCCAATAATGCCGAGAACAGAATCGATACGGACATGGTCAGGGTAAATTGTTGATAGATGATGCCGACCGAACCACTGGCAAAGGCCATGGGTAAGAATACTGCAGCCAAGACCAGGGTAATCCCGATAATCGGACTGGTGATTTCCTTCATGGCTTTAGATGTGGCCTCTTTGGGTGGAAGCCCCTCGGTTGCCATGATCCGTTCGACGTTTTCCACTACCACAATTGCATCATCGACAATAATACCAATGGCAAGCACCATACCAAACATGGTCAGTACGTTAATCGAGAAGCCAGCCATGAGCATGACTGCAAAGGTACCCAGCAGGGCAATCGGGGCAACAATTGCCGGAATCAGGGTATAACGCACATTGTGCAAGAACAGATACATCACGATGAAAACCAGTACCATGGCTTCCAGTAAGGTATGAATCACTTTTTCGATTGAAATTTTAACAAAGGGCGCCGTGTCATAAGGAATACTGAACTGCATACCTTCAGGCAGGTTGAGTTTTAATTCTTCAATCTTGGCTCTGACCCCTTCGGCTGTTTTCACTGCATTGGCACCCGGACTGAGCTGGATTGCAGCCGCTGTTGCGGGTTGACCATTTTCTAAAATTGCAAAGTTATAGGCCTGCGACCCCATCTCTACCTTGGCAACATCCGATAGTCTGATGACACTACCGCTGGTTTTACTTTTAAGACTGATATTCTTAAATTGTTCAACGTCACCGAGCTGGCCCTCAGCAGACAAGGGCACGGTAATCAATTGGCCTTTTAATGCAGGGAGATCACCGAGTCGGCCAGGGGCAATCTCGACATTGCTCTCGCGAATCGCATTGTTGACATCACTGATGGACAGACCATAAGACACCAGTTTGTTTGGGTCAACCCAAATACGCATGGCTTTTTCAGCACCGAAGGATTGAACCTTACCCACGCCTTCAACGCGTTTCAGTTCTTCCACCACGTTACGGACCAGATAGTCACTCAGGTCAACTTCTGAATATTGTCCTTTGGGTGAGTTGATTCCGACCAGCATCAGGAAGCCTGATGAAGAGGCTTCGACCTGTAAACCCTGTTGGCGAACCACTTGCGGGAGACGCGCTTCAACGGCTTTGATCTTGTTTTGAACATCCACCTGTGCCATTTCAACATCTGTACCGGGTTTAAAGGTCGCCGAAATCTCTGCGGTACCCGAGGTATCTGTGGTTGAGCTGTAATACAGTAGGTTTTTTACGCCGGATAATTCCCGCTCAATCAGGGTGACCACACTGTCATTGATGGTCTTGGGTGTCGCGCCCGGATAAGTGGCACTAATATTGACCTGAGGCGGCGCCACGCTTGGAAAGCGGGCAATCGGGAGTTTCGGAATACTCAGTAGTCCAAACAATATAATAAAAATCGCAATCACCCATGCAAATACAGGGCGGCGAATGAAGAATTGTGACATCATCATTGAGCTCCCTGTGCTGCTGGGACTTTCCAGTTGCTAATCTCAAGTTTTTGATTCGGCTGGATACGGTCAATACCTTCTACAATCACTTTATCGCCTGCTTTTAAACCTTTATTGGCGATATAAAACTGGTCATAGGGCTGTCCCAGTTCAATTGGGCGTATCTCTGCTGCACCTTTGCTATTGAGTACATAGACTTGCGGTTCACCATTGATATTGCGTTGTACCGCTTGTGCCGGGATTAATAATGCTTGCGGGATAGAAGCACGGTCGATATTGACGCGGACATACATGCCGGGTAGCAATTTTCTTTCAGGATTCTGAACTTCGATCCGGATGGTCACATCCCCGGTTTCAGGATCCACATTGATGTCTTCAAATAGCATTTTGGCCGTGACGTTATATGCTTGTCCGTGACTATTGGAGATACTTACAGTTTTTTCATTATTGGCAGACAACTCGCCACTTTGTAGCGCGGCCTGCAAACGTTCGTATTCACCAATCGACTGTTTAACATCGACATAGACTTTATCAATTTGCTGTACGGTTGCCATGGTATTGGCATCACCTTGGCTGACCAAAGCACCTTCGGTCACAAATGACTGTCCAATACGACCCGAAATCGGGGCACGCACCGTAGCATATTGCAGGTTCAGATTCTGACGGGTGAGGAGTGCTTTCATCTGGGCGACATCAGCCAAGGCCTGACGGTATTCTGCTTGGGCATTACTAACTTCCTGCTTACTGATTGCGTTGCTTGGCAATAACTGTTCATAGCGTTCCAGCTGCACTTTTAAACGTGCGACCTCAGCTTCCGCCTTGTTCAGCGAGGCTTTGTTGCTGTTTACATCGGCCTGAAAGGTTTCGGCATTAATTTTATAAAGTGCTTGTCCTGCTCTGACTTCACTGCCTTGTCGGAACAAGACTTTTTCAATAATGCCGCCCACCTGAGGACGGATTTCTGCCGTCCGGAACGCTTGGACACGTGCCGGCAGGTTCTCGCTAAAGTTCACCGATTGCGGTTGGATATTTAAAATGCTGACTTTGGCAGGCGGTGTCTCAGCGGTTTTTGCCTGCTCGGAACCACAACCTTGCAGTACAAGTCCGATGGATAAAAATAATGGAAGTAAGAGCTGCTTTTGCATGCTGTCCAAACCTTGGGAGTTTTTGATGCTGCTATTATTTTCGCGCTGTGTGTAACGACCATCGGTGAAGTGTGGAAAAAGTGTGGAGATCCGGAGATAAATCGGCGTATGATTGAAAGAGATTGAAATTATCCGATGACTGATTCATGTTTGAAGCCTCATTTTCTTTTGATTGCCGTGATAAGCAGATTCTCGTCGTAGAAGATGAGTATGATATTGGCGATATTATTGAGCATTACTTAAAACGCGAAGGTATGCAGGTCCTTCGCGCCATGAATGGCAAGCAAGCCATTGAAATTCATGCATCGCAGCCGATTGACCTGATCTTGCTGGATATTAAATTACCTGAGCTCAATGGCTGGGAAGTGCTGAGCAAAATTCGCCAGAAAGCCCAAACGCCCGTCATCATGCTGACCGCATTGGATCAGGATATTGATAAAGTCATGGCCTTGCGCATTGGTGCAGATGATTTTGTGGTCAAACCGTTCAATCCGAATGAGGTGGTGGCACGTGTGCAAGCCGTGCTGAGAAGGGCTCAACAAAATCAACAGGCACAAAATAGAAATCTGCTTTATAAGAATATTGAGATTCACTCGGATTTACACAGTGTTTATATCCGTCAGCAGGATAAAAAAATCATGCTCAATCTCACATTGACCGAGTATAAGATCCTGCTGCTGATGATCAATCAGCCCTATAAAGTTTTTACCCGCGGGGAGCTGATGAATCATTGCTTGCCTGACAGCGATGCGCTGGAACGGACGGTGGACAGTCATGTCAGTAAATTAAGGAAGAAACTGGAAGAACATGGTCTGCAAAATATGCTGATCAATGTGCGCGGAGTCGGCTATCGGCTGGACCACCCTGCGCAGTGAGCATATTTTGACTGTGTACGGTTTTTTTAATTCAAATCATCAGATTTTGGCTTACGCGATTTAAACGATGAAAACAGTCGTTTAAATCCAGTCTTGATTCTTTCCCAATATTCTTTGCCTAATAGCGCAATAACGATCAATAACAGGATTTCACCGCCAATTGCCATTGTGGTCATGACCAGTGCTTTGTGCGGAATATCCAGAAAAGGGACAATCGGAAAGGCAATCCAGTAAACTCCTACAATTGCCAAAAGGATAAAACCTATTTTTTTACGCAGATTCAATTGTTGATTCAGCATGAGCACCACATTTACACAATTTTCAATTTTGCTATTTTTCGGCAGGTATGAGGAGAAAGGATCATGAAAGTGTGGAAAAAGTGTGTAAAGCATGAAAAAAAAACAGCGTATCATGACACAGCAACAAAGCGGGTGAACCGGGAAAGTCGGCATGAGAAACAAATCGGGTATTAGCAAGCAGCTATTTATTGCCTTAAGTATTGTGAACTTAAGTGTGACGCTTTTTTCCGTGCTGATGGGTTATTTGATCTATAACTATGCCATAGATGTTGGCTGGATTACGTTAAGCTCCTTGCAGGAAGACTGGACCGAATTTCATTTTATCGACTGGATCTGGTTATCGACGGTGATTTTTTGTGGTGGGGTCATTTCCATCATTATCGGCATGCATCTGGCCCAGCGCTTTATTAAACCCATTAATTTTCTTGCCGAAGCGGCCAAGCAGATCAGTCAGGGAAATCTTTCTGCGCGAGCAGATGACCGTCACATTCATTCCACTGAAATTGCAGAACTGATGCATAATTTTAATAACATGGCGCAGAAGCTGGAAAGTTCGGTTGAAAATGCACTGGTCTGGAATGCAGCCATCGCGCATGAGCTGCGAACACCGATCACCATTTTGCAGGGTCGTTTACAAGGTATTCTGGATGGTGTGTTTAAACCGGATGAAGCCTTATTCAAAAGCCTGCTCAGTCAGGTGGAGGGCTTATCTCATCTGGTCGAAGACCTGCGAACCTTAAGTCTGATTGAAAACCAGCAACTCAGGTTAAATTATGAAATGGTTGATTTTAAAGCACTGACTGAAAAAGTATTAAAACTGTTTGAACAGCGTTTACAACAGGCACAGATCGAACCCGTACTTGAGATTCCTGCTATTCAGGTGCATTGTGACCGTCGTCGTATCGAGCAGGTCTTAATGGCCCTGATTGATAACGCAATCCGTTATGCCAATGCCGGAAAACTTAACATTTCTTTGACAAAAGATCTTCAAAACTGGATTTTACAGGTGGCCGATGCGGGTCCGGGTATTGCAGCACAATATCAGCAAGATTTATTCAATCCGTTCTTTAGACTGGAACAGTCCAGAAATAAAGAGTTTGGAGGAACAGGACTGGGTCTGGCGGTTGTCCATGCGATTGTAATTGCGCATGATGGTCGCATTGAATACAGCAATCCTGCTCATAATAGTGTGTTTACAATTCACTTGCCGGTTAAGACTCTGCCTTAGCTAGCTCTGCTTCTATATAGCTAATAATCATGGTACTTAGACCTTTGACCATTTCATCAAAGCTGATTTGAGGATTGGGCAAGATCAGGTGCCGTGCCACATTAAAAATACTGCTATTAATGCTGATATATGCTGTCACACTAAGATTGTTCACTTTTAAATAGCGCGGATGGCGAATCATATATTTCATCAGCACTTCCATTAACGCCATCTCGATCTGGCCGATATACTTTTCGTATTTGAGCTCTGTCGCATAGCGCAGGCAAATCAGATAACGGTCATCATCACGGGTGAGCAGGTCCCGGAAAGTATAAAAAATCATCTCGAATAAAGGTTCCAGCTCTTGTTCAATAATGATAGGCGTCAGCTCTTTGACCATATCCAGAACCTCTTTGACAAAGGTTTTGGCCATGGCGTCATAGATTTCTTCTTTATTCTTGAAATATTCATACAGTGAACCGACGCTGACACCTGCAATGTCGGCAATGTGTCGTGTGGTGGTGCCGCTGGTACCGTTAGTGGCAACTGCAATAAAACCTGCTTCAATAATCGTATCGACAGTCACTTTGGAACGAGACTGACGGGGTTTACGTGTAGCCATAAAGTATTATTGTTAAAATCCGAACATAACGTCAGATTAACATGAGCTGGAATAGCATGAAAGAGCCAGTCCTATAATCCGAACAAATAAAATTACGACTTTTTAGTATTTATTGGTCAGGATGTAATGAATTAGTATTTTTAAAAAATGGGTATACATTTTTTAGAAAAAATTAATTTATATGTTCTATTTAAGTTGTTAATATTTATATTTAAAATAATAATTTTATAAAAAACAACAATCTTATCAGTGCAAATTTTCTTTGATAATGCTGTGCTAATTTTCGATAAATAATAATTAAAAATACCCGAATTGAATCCGAACATAAGATCGGTTTACAGTTGTTTTGTACCAGGATCAGGTTTAAAAAAATCTCCCGAATATTTTTTCACACTTCCCGAGCAGTTGGGAACGTTGAAAAGAGATGAACCAGACGAAAAGAATGTAAAAGGGCAAATGACGCTCAAGTAACCAGATAGGTGTAGCCATGATTAGCAACACATTAAGGAAAGGTTTAAGCTTGTTTAAATCCAATCCCATCACTGAGCAAATTGATTTTGCGAGTAAAAAAACGATTCCAATTCGTCATTTGGCAATCGGATTTGAAGGGAAGGAAGTTGATTTATCCTTCTATATGAATAATCAGTTTGCCACAATTTTTTTCGCCACCCTGTCAGTCTTTTTAACTTATGGCGAAGATCTGGTGATTGAGACAGCACGTCATCATCGTGATCAGTTGAAAGATCCAATTTTAAAGCAACGTGTCACTTCCTTGATTGGTCAAGAGGCGATTCATTCAAAATTACATAATGAATTTAATGATGCAATTGTTGAGCTTGATTATCCGGTAAAACTGTACCGTTTTCTGGGCGAGCAATTCTTTGAATATATCTTCCTGAAATTTCCACAACCGCTAAAACTTTCGCTGATGGCCGGAATCGAGCATTTTACCGCGGTGTTAGCAGAATACATGATGGCGCATGAGCAGAATTTTTATTTCTCCGATGATGCCAAAACCCGTGCTTTGTGGATGTGGCATATGCTGGAAGAATCTGAGCATAAAGATGTCGCCTACGATGTGTATCAAACATTGAATGGCAACTATGCATTGCGTATTTCAGGTTTCTTCCTCGCGTACTTTACCATTTTGGGTCTGATTCCATTTTCAGCTACGTTGGTGCCGGTGTTACGTAGGCCACAAGAAATGCTGACAGCAAAATTCTGGAAAGATGCACGCCGTGGCGTGAAGCTGATTTTTAGTCCTAAAGATGGTGTTTTTGGAAGTACGCAAGGCCGAATCTTCGATTATTTACGTACTGATTTCCATCCCAACGATCACGATGCATCTGCGTATTTCGAATATTACGAAAAGAAACTTCTTTCAGAGGGTGGTGCCTTATATCCGTTCTTTGTAAAAGAGTTTACGCCTAAAGTTCAGGCCGCTTAATGCGCAATAAAGCAGGCACAGCAGGTAAGTCATTGCCTGCTGAGTTGGCAAAAAAGCTCAGCGTGTGATGAGCAGTTTGGTTCTTGTTGCCTACATTGCCGTCATGCACTATGCAAACAAACCCTCTTATCCAGTCGCTGTATGTAGAGATATACAAATTGGCTAAGCCTTTTAAGTTGTAATGCAGTTTTAGGGGATCGAGATATGGTCGCTCAAGTTCTTCGTCATGTTTTTTCAGATAAATTCAGTACCAAATATCAAGGGATTATTCAAAATCTGGCGAGTAAATCACCGATTCCGATTCGTCATTTTGATTTTAAGTTTAACCCTTCTGAACTTGATGAGCGGTTTTTCTTAAATAAAGAACTTGCAACATCTTACTTTCATGCCTTGTCTATTTTCTTGACCTTTGGTGAAGATGTGGTAATCGAAACAGCACGTCATCACCGTGATTTTATTGAAGATCCTGTCTTGAAACAAAGACTGACCTCACTGATTGGGCAAGAGGCGATTCATTCAAAAATCCATAATCAATTTAATGATGAAGTGCTGAAAGAAAATGGCTATCCGGTCGAATTGCTACGTGCCATTGCTGGCAAAGTTTTTGATTATGGCATCTATAAACTACCACAGTCTTTACAATTATCGTTGATGGCTGGTATTGAGCATTATACGGCTGTATTAGCTGAATTTATGATGCAGCATGAAGAGTATTTGCTAGGGTCACAAGATGAAAGACAACGGGCCATGTGGATGTGGCACATGCTGGAAGAGTCAGAGCATAAAGATATTGCCTATGATGTGTTCCTGGAATTGTCAGGTGATTACTGGCTACGGATCACAGGTTTCCTGTTGGCCAGCTTGACGATTTTAGGCGGTGTTTCACTGGGTGGTTATCTGATGCCATTTATACGTAAACCGAGCAATTTGGTTAATCCACGTTATATGAAAGATATTGTCGAAAGTACTGCACTGTTATTTGGTAGCGAACGTGGCGTATTCGGAAGTAGCTTTATGCATATTCTGGAATATCTGCGTCCAAGCTTTCATCCAAATGATCATGATACGACCGCGTATATGGAATACTACAAAGAGCGTCTCTTGAATCCTGAAACGGGTTTATTAAGTCCTTATTTCCTTAAAGAGTTTGTACCGCCTGTGCGTACAGCTTCTGCATAACCTGGTTCAAGTTCATACGAGATTGCTGGAAAAACAATGATGAAATTATTTGCAAAGAAAGCCAAGCCAAGCCAACAGGCATTTGCTGTGGTGACAGGCGCAGGAAGCGGGATTGGTCGTAGTTTTGCGCTCGAATTGGCGAAACGTGGCGGTACTGTGGTGTGTTCAGATATCAATTTAGATGCGGCCAAAGAAACGGTCGCGCTGATTGAAGCCTTAGGCGCGAAAGCGTTTGCGGTAAAATGTGATGTTGGTAATGCCAAGCAAGTAGAAAAGCTGGCAGAGCAGGCCGAGCAGTTGATGCAACATCCCACCACACTGGTAATCAATAATGCTGGCGTGGGTTTAGGCGGCAAGTTTGATGAAACCTCACTGGAAGACTGGAAGTGGGTTTCTGATATTAACTTGTGGGGCGTAATTCATGGCTGCCATTATTTTGTGCCGAAGTTTAAACAGCTAGGACGTGGCGCGATTATTAATGTGGCATCTGCTGCATCGTATACCGCAGCACCAGAAATGACAGCCTATAACGTGACTAAAGCGGGGGTGCGTGCCTTATCGGAAACGCTTTCTGCCGAGCTTCGTAAACATAACATTAAAGTCAATGTGCTCTGTCCAACGCTAGTACCAACCAATATTATCAAGAATGGCAAAGTACCACATAAAGGCATTCTGGACTATGCATTGACCAATCTGGCGTTTACCACCAGTGACAAGGTTGCAAAGCTGACGCTGGACCGTCTGGATAAAAACGAGCTTTATACCATTCCACAAATCGATGCCAAGTTATTCTGGCTGATGAAACGTACTGCACCGAATTTATATGCAAAATTTTTAGGTACATCATACCGGTTTATGAAATAACCCTGATTAGGCAAAAGAACTGAATGAATGAATGAAATGAAGAGAGAACCTGTGGGTAATCATTTATTTCAGCTACATGATACAAAGGATATTTTAAATGACAGCTCAAGCAAAAAAATTAAACTCAGCTGAAGGAAAGGCACTCCCACAACATATTTATGACACCTTTATTGTGGGTGCAGGTATTTCAGGGATTGCGACAGCCATTCGTCTAGATCAGGTGGGTTATACCAACTACAAGATCATTGAAAAAGCGACACGTGTCGGTGGAACCTGGCGTGAGAATACCTATCCGGGTTGCGGCTGTGATGTGCCATCGGCTCTATATTCCTATTCATTTGCGCCCAGTGCCAAATGGAGTCATTTATTTGCTCGCCAACCTGAAATTTTGAACTATTTAGAAGAAGTCAGTGAAAACTTTGGCGTAAAGCCGAAAATCGAGTTTGGTACGGAACTAGTGAATGCTGCATGGGACAAGGAACGTAATTTATGGGTGATGGACACCAATAAAGGCCAGTACCTGTCTAAAACTGTGGTTTTTGCCACAGGCCCGATTACCGAAGCACAAATTCCAAAACTCGAAGGACTGGAAACCTTCAAAGGTGAAATGTTCCATTCCGCCAAATGGAACCACGATTATGATTTGACTGGTAAACGTATTGCAGTAATTGGCACTGGTGCCTCCGCGATTCAGTTCGTGCCGCAGATTCAACCATTGGCAAAAGAGCTCTATGTCTATCAACGTACAGCGCCTTGGGTGGTACCAAAACCTGATACTGACTTGGGTGATGTCAGCAAAGCACTGATTGAAAAGTTTCCTCTGATCCAAAAAACCTGGCGTCAAACAGTCGCCCAGTCTCTGAATGCGATTAACTTTGGTTTACGTAATCCAGCGGTGTTAAAACCGGTAGGCGAATTGGCCAAACTGATTTTACGCTTCCAGATTGAAGATCCTGAACTCCGTAAAAATGTGACGCCGAATTTTACCATTGGCTGTAAACGTTTATTGTTCGCCAACAACTATTATCCTGCTTTACAGCAACCGAATACCAAACTGATTCCACATGGATTGGTGAAGGTCGAGGGCAATACCGTTGTTTCAGCAAATGGTGAACGTCATGAAGTGGATGTAATCATTTGGGGCACAGGCTTTGAAGTCTCGCACCCGCCAATTGGCAAACGTGTGACCAATGAAAAAGGCCAGATCCTCAATGATCTCTGGAAAAGCAGTTCGCCAGAAGCTTATTTAGGTACCAGCATTGAAAATGTGCCGAACGCATTTTTGGTATTAGGACCAAACGTATTGGTCTATGACTCTTTTATTGGTCTGGCTGAAGCTCAGCTGGATTATATCGTTGATGGTCTACTTAAAATCAGAGACCAAGGCATTGCCAAACTGAACATTAAACCGGAAGTAATTAAACAGCATAATGAACTGGTACAGAAACATCTTAAAACCACCGTGTTTAATGCCGGTGGATGCAAGAGCTACTATTTAGATGCCAATGGTCGTAACTTTGCTGCTTGGCCGTGGTCGTTGAAAAAGTTGAAGCAACGTTTAAAACATATGGATCTCAATGATTATCAAGTGACCTATCAGACTGAAAAAACCAACTGAGTTTAGAGCAGTCATAAAAAGAGCAGTAAATTTTATCTGAGGATGGAATTTGCTGCTTATTTTTTGCAAGATAGAAATAAAGATGGGGAAAAATAATGAAAGAAGGACAATCGAGCCGAACGGCGGAAGCCGCTGCCGCATTGCGTGCCAATCATTTTAACAATGCCGCAGAACCGGTGTTTGCTGATCCCTTTGCATTCGAACTGACCAGTCAAGGCTGGAAGACGTTGCTGAGTACGCCATTAACCGTCAAGCTGATGAATTCTTCGGTATTTAACCGCACCTTGGGTTTATTAACCGGGCAGGTGGTGGGACGCTCGCGCTATGCAGAAGATCAGCTCTACGCTGCCATTGAACGGGGTATAGCGCAATATGTACTGGTGGGCGCAGGTCTGGATTCATTTACCTTGAGACAGGCGCAGCGATTCCCGCAGCTCAAGATTTATGAGGTGGATCATCCCGATACCCAGACGGCTAAACAAAAAAAACTACGCCAATGGGGAGAGCTTCCAGCGAATGTAGAGTTTGTTGCAATCGATTTTGAAAAAGAATCTATTGCAGATGCTTTGGCGCGTAGTTCCTTTCAGCAGGATCAGGCCGCTTTTTTCTCATGGCTGGGTACAACCCATTATCTGGAACCAGAAACAACCTTAAAGACTTTGCAAAGCATTGAACAGATTGCTGCGCAGGGAAGTGAAGTGGTTCTGGACTATTCGATTGATTATCGGGAGCTGGACGGGATAGAGCGTTTCGGAAGCTTATTTGTCTCCCAATTTACCCGATTTCTAAAAGAACCCTTAAAGGGACAATTTAGACCTAAGATGCTGCATCAGGCAGTTGAGCACATGGGGTATAAGGTCATTGAGGATTTATCAGGGGATAGTTTAAGTGAGCGTTATTTTCATGCTCGACCAGATCATATCCGGCATACTATTGCAACGCATATGCTGCATTTACGCTTAGCTCAGGCATGAGTATTCAGCGGCATGCATAAAAAAGCCCTTAAAGACCTAGAGGTATTTAAGGGCTGATACAGATGCTATGGATTAGCGGCGTTTATTATAAACCGCCATCGCTGCCGGTAAGTTTTTACGCATGTCGCCAATACGTTGAGTGTTTGACGGGTGAGTAGACAGGAATGATCCACCACCAGCGCCATCAAGACGGTTCATTTTTTCCCATAAGCTGATGGCTGCATTCGGGTTATAACCTGCTTTTGCCATTAACATTAAACCGCCGTAATCGGCACGACTTTCCAGATTACGTGAATAAGGCAGACCGATACCAACCTGGCTGCCTAGATCGATTGCAGCGCTACCTAGATCGCCAATGCTGCTACCTGCATACGATTTACCAATACCAATTGCAAGGTTAGTTAAAGCCTGTGCACCGATTTTACTTTTTGCGTGCTCTTCTAGGGCATGGGTCATTTCATGGCCCATTACCGCCGCAATTTCATCATTGGTCAGGTTGAGTTTGTTGACAATACCAGTATAGAACACCACTTTACCGCCAGGCGCGACATAAGCGTTGACAGTGTCAGATTTTAAGACCGCAAGCTGCCAGTCAAAACGTTGACCAGTCTGGTTCATTTGATCCGCATAAGGCTTTAAGCGGTTAAACACGGTATTAATACGTTGATAAGTACTTGAGCTGCTGTCCAGCTGATTTTTAGCACGTGCTTCCTGCGTCATTTTTGAGAAGCTTTGTGCTGATTGCGCATTTAATGTCGCGCTGTCCGCACCCGCCATATCTGCGAACGAAGCACAGCCAGAAATGGTCATCACAGTTACAGCACATAGGCTTAAAGCTAATTTCTTCATACTTATTCTCTCCAAATCAGTATCTTATGAATATAGTCATGATCACGGTGGATTATAAAAAATGTTTACAGCAGTTAACATTCTGAATAGCTCTATAATCATTGTAATTATGTAATCGGCATTGCTTATAATTTATATTTAAGCAAATAAAAGCCAGTGGCATTGCACTGGCTTTAAAATAGATCAATTTAATTGAGCATTAAATTAATCTTCGTCATCATACTCATCTTCAGGGAAAGCATTTTCTTCCAAAGAAGCATCAAAGATTAAGATGGCTTTACCATCAGTTTGAATCATGCCTTGATCTTCAAGTGTCTTGAGGACACGTCCAACCATTTCACGAGAACAACCGACAATACGACCAATCTCTTGACGGGTAATACGAATCTGACGACCATTTGGCAGAATCATTGCCTCTGGTTGAGCAGATAAGTCAATTAAACAACGTGCGATACGACCAGACACATCAATAAATGCCAGATCGGTTACTTTACGCGTGGTATTTTTAAGACGGCGAACCAGTTGAGCAAACACAGCATAGCTTAAATCTGGATATTGCTTGCTTAACTCGTGGAAATTGTCGTAAGTGATTTCTGCAATTTCGCAGACATCGCGTGTACGTACTTCTGCGGTACGCTGAGGGTTCTTTTCAAAAAGCCCCATTTCGCCAAAGAAGTCGCCTGGATTGAGATAGGCAACTACGATTTCTCGTTCGTCATCTTCACGTAAGATAATTGACACTGAACCTTTTAATATTAAATACAGTGATTTTGATTCCGTTCCAGCGTCAACAATCGTGGTGCGTTTAGGATATCTATTAATATGAGCACGTTTTAGCAGCGCTTTAACTGATTCAGGGAGTTGACCTGGTGATAAAGCATCAGTGCTAAGTTGTGAAAAATTTGAAGTCATGCTTAAAATTTCCGAATTTGGATAAAACCGATCGCACAGACCCTTGGAAGAGCCTTTTCTACACAGAAGAGATGAAATTCCTTATCAACTCATTTTATGTTAGTGTACAAGAACAGAGTAAATTTATAACGTTTTTCGGGTAGTTGCAATGCAAACAAGTGTACATTGGTTAGAGAATGTTGCTTTTGAAGCAAAATCAGAAAGTGGCCACAGTGTGGTGATGGATGGTTCTGCCGAATATGGCGGTGAAAACCGTGGTCCACGTCCTATGGAATTGATTTTAATGGGACTTGGTGGGTGTGCTTCGTTTGATATTGTGACCATTTTAAAGAAATCTCGTCAAGATGTGACCGATGTCGTATGTCAGCTTAAAGCGGAAAGAGCGGATAGCATTCCAGCGGTGTTTACCAAAATTCATTTGCACTTTATCGTCACCGGTAAAGCGGTAAAATCTAAACAGGTAGAAAAAGCAGTCGAATTGTCTGCCGAGAAATATTGTTCAGCCAGCAAAATGCTGTCTGATGGTGGCGTAGAAATTACCCACGACTTCGAAATTATTGAAGCGGCTTAAGGCTTAAACTATTAAGTTTTGCTAAAAAGTGATCGGTTTTGCGCCGATCACTTTTTTATTTGTTGCACTGTTTATTTTAAAAATAATTGTGGATCTACCCGAGCATTGTTCAGGCTCATTCCCCAATGTAAATGTGGACCTGTGACTCGTCCTGTCTTACCGACCAGTCCGAGTACTTCGCCTTGCTGGATGTGTTGACCTTTTTCTACATTAATTTTGCTGAGATGGCAGAACATACTGATCAGTCCTTGCCCATGATCAATCAGTACGGTATTACCATTAAAGAAATAATTGCCTGTCCCGACAACCACACCCTCTGCAGGCGCAACGACTTTTTGTCCCACTGGCGCGGGAATATCGAGGCCAGAATGCGGAGCGCGTTCTTCACCATTGAAAAAGCGTTTTCTGCCAAAAGAGTTACTAAATTTACCGGCGGTAGGGCGGATGAAGTTAGGAAAGCTGTGCCAGCTGCTTGGCGTAAATGAATTATAAATATCATTTTGCTCTTTTGCTTCACGTGCATAGCGATCAAGCTGGTCCTGATTCGGATTGACATAATCCTGATTCTTGACGTTTAAACGCTGCTCAGCATAACGGTATGGCGTTACTTCGATCTGAATCGGCGTGGTATTGGTAGTTAAGCTCAAACTGCCTAATGGCGCAGAAAGTGGAATACCAAATACGGCATAACGCTGTGTGCCTTCCTGAGTGATGAGTACAGGTTTTTGCTCATAAAAGACCTGAGTGGTATTTGCGCTTAAGGGAATGACTGCAATCCCACCAGCGCGACGTGAATCTTGTGGAAGTTGGGCAAATGCCGAATGAAGAGGCAGCAGGCAAGCTGCACCCAATAAAATTTTTTTTAAGTACATGAGCGTCATTTTGAATCAAGTAAAGGGTTAAGCTAAATCGTTCAGTGAAAAATCACAATCATAATTGTGTTTAGAACGGAACAGACAGAAAAATTATACAAAATATACTTGAAATAGATTATTTATATACCCATATTATTACTGAGTTTTATTCATTTTTTTGTTTTATAAAATATTGAAAAATATATAATTTATTATTTGAAATTTAAAAAAGTGTTCCCATCTAAGTGATAAGTTAGAAATTTGTTGTGAGGAATAACAAGAATGCGTTTTGAAAAATTTACAAACCGCTTACAGCAAGCACTCTCAGATGCACAATCATTGGCAATGGGTAAAGACCATACCTCGATTGCAGGTATTCATATTCTTGCTACTTTATTGGAAGAACCTGCCAATTTGAGTTTGTTACAACAAGCGGGCGCGCGTTTACCAGAGTTAAAGCAGAAGCTGGAACAAGCCGTGCAAAATGCGCCAACATTGGCAAATCCTACTGGTGATATCAATCTCAATCCTGAAGCGGTAAAGGCGCTGAATTTAGCTGACCGTTATGCACAGAAAGCAGGCGATGAATTTTTATCAACCGACTGGGTGCTACTTGGTTTGGCAGAAACCGGTGAAACCAAAACCATTTTAAATAGTGTAGGGGTTACACCTGAAAGTTTACGTAAAGTAATTGAAAATATTCGAGGAAATGACAAAGTCATGAGCAATAATCATGAAGATCAACGTGACTCACTGAATAAATATACCATTGATTTAACCGAGCGTGCCTTGGCGGGTAAACTTGACCCCGTGATTGGTCGAGATGACGAGATTCGCCGTACCATTCAGGTATTATCACGCCGTACCAAAAACAACCCGGTGTTGATTGGCGAGCCAGGGGTCGGTAAAACCGCAATTGTAGAAGGTTTGGCGCAACGTATTGTCAATGGTGAAGTTCCAGAGAGCTTAAAGAACAAGCGTGTGCTTTCACTTGACTTGGGTTCATTGCTTGCGGGTGCAAAATATCGTGGTGAGTTTGAGGAGCGTTTAAAAGCAGTCCTCAAAGACCTTGCCAAGCACGAAGGTGAAATCATCCTGTTTATCGACGAGCTGCATACGCTGGTTGGCGCAGGTAAAGGTGATGGTGCGATGGATGCAGGTAATATGTTAAAACCTGCTTTGGCACGTGGTGAATTGCGTTGTGTGGGTGCGACCACTTTAGATGAGTACCGTCAATATATCGAGAAAGATGCTGCGCTTGAGCGTCGTTTCCAGAAAGTGTTGGTGGATGAGCCGAGTGTCGAAGATACCATTGCGATTTTGCGTGGTCTTAAAGAAAAATATGCAACCCATCACGGCGTGCAGATTCTGGACTCAGCCATTATCGGTGCGGCGAAGATGTCGCATCGTTATATCACGGATCGCCAGTTACCCGATAAGGCGATTGACCTGATTGATGAGGCTGCGTCGCGGATAAAAATGGAAATCGATTCCAAGCCAGAAGCGCTGGACAAACTTGATCGCCGTTTAATCCAGTTGAAAATGCAATTAGAAGCGGTGAAAAAAGATGAAGATGCGGGCAGTAAAGCCGAAGTGAATCATCTTGAGCAGCAAATTGCGGAAAAGCAAAAAGAGTACAACGATCTGGAAGAGATCTGGAAAGCTGAAAAAACACTGGTTGAAGGTGATAAGAAGGCACAGGTTGAACTTGATCAGGCGCGCAGCGCTTTGGAAAAAGCCAAACGTGAAGGTGATCTGGCTGAAGCTGCACGCTTGCAATATGGTGTCATTCCAGAGTTGCAAAAACGTCTGGAACAAGCTGAAGTTGCTGAGGAAAATGAAGAGCCGAAGCTGATTCGTACCAAAGTCACTGAAAATGAAATTGCTGAAGTCGTGAGTGCGGCAACAGGCATTCCTGTGGCGAAAATGCTTCAAGGTGAACGTGAAAAACTTCTCAATATGGAAGAGTTTTTGCATAACCGTGTGGTTGGGCAGGATGAAGCTGTGGTTGCGGTTTCCAATGCAGTACGTCGTTCACGTGCAGGCTTATCCGATCCGAATCGTCCAAGTGGCTCATTCCTGTTCCTTGGTCCGACAGGGGTAGGTAAAACCGAGTTAACCAAAGCATTGGCTAACTTCCTGTTTGATAGCGATGATGCCATGATTCGTATTGATATGTCCGAATTTATGGAAAAACATTCCGTGAGCCGTTTGGTCGGTGCACCTCCGGGCTATGTCGGTTATGAAGAAGGCGGTGTCTTAACTGAAGCTGTGCGTCGTAAGCCATATAGTGTGGTGTTATTCGATGAAGTGGAAAAAGCGCATCCGGATGTCTTCAATATCTTGTTGCAAGTCCTGGATGATGGACGCCTAACCGATTCTCAAGGTCGTGTGGTTGACTTTAAGAATACGGTGATCGTAATGACCTCGAACCTAGGTTCGCAAGATGTACGTGAACTTGGAGAAGGTGCAACTGATGATGAAGTACGGGCAGTGGTGATGAGTGCGGTTACGCAACATTTCCGTCCAGAATTTATCAACCGTATTGATGAGCTGGTCATTTTCCATTCGCTGCAAAAAGCACAGATTCGTGGTATTGCAGATATTCAGTTAGATCGTTTACGTACTCGTTTGAGTGAACGTGATATGGGCTTAACGGTGGATGATACTGCTTTTGATTTATTGATTGATGCAGGGTTCGATCCTGTCTATGGTGCACGTCCATTGAAACGGGCGATTCAGCAACAGGTGGAAAACAGTCTGGCTCAGAAAATCCTGTCTGGTGAGTTCCAGCCTGGCGATAATATCCTGATCAAAGGCGACAGTGGTCATCTGGTGTTTGATAAGTTAAAACTGAGCTAAACCTAGCTGAGAGCATGACCCAAAGATGGTGATGAAAATCACCATCTTTTTTTGTATTGGTGCATCTGGTCAGATTTTTACAGGAATATTACCAATGACATTGCCACTGCTATAAAAACTTGATAGCTTCAAAATAAATAAGAACAAGATTCAGGATGAATTAAAATGCAAAAAAATAGACATCATTACACAGGCACGTGTGTGATTTTGTTGTTCAGCGCTTTATCTTCTATCGGACATGCTGCACAGCCATTGCCGGAGGGAACCTTATCTTTGCAAACAGGGGCACTAAATAATGCCTTGCCAAATATCATTATTAAAGCTCAACAGGATGCATTAAAGCCTGCGGAAGAGCGTTGGCGTTCACAGCGTGTACTAAGTGACAGGAATTTGCGTGAAATTCGTGTCAGCATGCTTGCTGAAGGAGGTTTTTCAGCTTACGAAGAGCAGAAAAAAACCACAGTGATGGATGTTCGTGAGAAAAGAAAAGCGACCATAAAGCCTCATGCAGAGGCTCCTGATCGCTTTATGATTTATGAGTTTGACTCACCGAATATCAAAAAAAGTAAAATTACTTTTCGATGAGTATTCTAAACACTTAAATACTTGGGTGCTGAATTTTCCAGGCACGATGGATTTTCTGATTGCGTTTAAAATCCAGACCAATGGTTTCAGAAGTGATTTCTTCAACCTGATATATGGCCTCAATCTCTTCATCTAGCTCAAAACCACGATAGTTATTTGAGAAGTAAAGCGTACCGTCACTGGTTAGGCGGTTCATGGCACGTTTAAGCAATGAAACATGGTCACGCTGTACGTCAAAGGTACCATAGAATTTCTTCGAGTTAGAGAAGGTTGGTGGATCAATGAAGATCAGATCATATTGCTCATGACCTTCTTTAAGCCATTCAAAGCAGTCGCTGGCGAAGAACATATGTTGTTCATCAGCATGATCTACGGTTAAACCATTCAGAACAAAGTTCTCTTTCGACCAGCTTAAATAAGTATTAGATAAATCGACACTGGTGGTACTGGCTGCGCCACCTAAAGCAGCATGTAAGCTGGCCGTAGACGTGTAGCTATACAGATTCAGGAAATGCTTGCCGCGTGCTTCTTTGGCAATACGCAAACGCATCTGGCGGTGATCCAGGAATAAACCCGTATCCAGATAGTCGGTCAGATTCACCAGAATACGCGCATTGCCTTCCTGAACGATAAAGCGTTTAGAGGCCGTACTCTGTTTGGTGTACTGATTTGTTCCAGCTTGGCGAGCACGGGTTTTAATAAAGATGGCATCACGATTGAGTCCTGTGACCGCTCGGATCGCTGCCAGACCAAGGTTAAAACGTTTTTTGGCTTTCTCTGGGTCAATTTTCTTTGGTGGTGCATATTCTTGTACATGCAATTTGTCACCATACAAATCAACTGCAATATTAAAGTCTGGTAAATCAGCATCATATAAACGTAAGCAATAGATATTTTCTTTCACTGCCCACTTTTTTAAAGTTTGCATATTCTTTTGCAAACGGTTGGTAAAGTCTTCGGCACCTTCAATCGGTTCAAATTGTTGTGGTTGCCAATTGGCCAGGAAGGGTTGGGTTACGGTCGCAGGTTTCACTGTACCAAAACGGGTATAGATCGGTAATTTACCGTTCATCAAACGCAAGGTTTGTGGATCGTTAAATGCCAGTACGTCTGCCTGCTCAATTTGAGCGGCGATGATCGCTGCACGCTGATTTGGGAAATTATTTTGCAGTAAAGCAGATAAACCGAGATATAAAGAACGATTCGATGCTTTATCACCTAAACGTTCACCATACGGTGGATTGGTAACGATGAAGGCTTTTTTACCTTCGGCATGGAAATCATCCCAGTCGGCCAAAGTACGTTCTTCAATCTGGATCTGATCCAGTAACTTTTCAAAACCGGCAGCGATAATGTTTTGGCGTGTCGCTTTTACTGCTTCCCAGTCGGCATCATAGGCATAGAATTGGGGTAAGGGTTGCTGTAAGGCTTTTTCATGACGCTCGGCGGCTTCGGCTTTGAGGGTCATCCATAATTCATGGTCATGTCCATGCCAGCCATTAAAACCAAAACGGCGAACCAGACCAGGTGCACGATCCGTCAGAATCAAAAGTGATTCAATAATAAAGGTACCTGAACCACACATTGGATCGAGGATAATATCGGGTTGATATTGGGCCAGTTGTGCCTTTTGTAAAATTGCTGCAGCCAGATTTTCTTTAATTGGGGCATCGGTCATAAAACGGCGATAGCCACGTTTATGTAAAGAATCACCAGATAAGTCCAGGCAATAGGTATGTTCGGTTTTACCCGCCAATACATAGAGTGTGATTTCTGGTTGCTTGATATCAATACTTGGACGTTTGCCCACAGCTTCCATAAAGGAGTCGACCACACCATCTTTAACACGGAGTGTCGCAAACTGGGTATTGACCTTAATTTCACGTTCAACATGCAAACGAATGGCAAAAGTACTTTGTGGTGCAAAAATCAAAGACCAGTCAAAGCTGATCGCACCTTCATAGAGTTCTTCAGCAACATCACGTGCGTCATGAGTATGTTCGAGTTCATGGGTATGAATCGGTAACAGTACGCGAGAGGCAAGACGCGACCACATACAAATGCGATATGCATTTTCGAGTGTGCCTTTAAAAACCAAACGTCCAGCGAAGCGTTGAATGTTCTGAATCCCTAAATCTTCGAGTTCTTGTTGTAATAAGGTTTCAAGTCCATCCGCACAGGTCACCCAATAGTTTGTCAGACGTTGTGTAGAATTCATGCACATTTCCAAAAAAGCAGTTCAGCAATCGGCTATTTTAACTGATTTTTGTTTGTTCTGTCGGTGCATATTTGTGTGATTGTTAGCTTTATCAGCAATTCATCCTACTTTTTTGACGAATTGTTGTTGGCCTCAACTTTTTTTGTGGTCAGTTGATGTCGTGCTGAGAATTGATTTGTTGAAAAGTTGGTATATGTTTTGCTTTCTAAATCAGTACTACATCAGTGAGCAATTTTACTTAAAGCTGATGAAAATTAAGAATTTTAATTTTATGCTGTGGGGGATGTTATGAAAGAAAGCATGAACAATGAAGTACTGGTCAATGCCGAAGCTTTTACGATTGCAACTCAAATGTATGTCCGCTTAAGACGTGTTTGTGGACGTGTCATCGATGTGATGTATCTGGTCAATAATCAGGACTATGCCAAACATGTACTGGATATTGCTCTCGATACGCAAGATCCAGAGTTGCAGCGCTTTGTGGCACGCTTGAGTCCATTGATTGCGTTATATCCTGAAGCTTGTTCCTCACCTGAACTGGAGAATAAATTGAATGTTGAAAAAGATGTGGTTTCAGATTCCTACTCAATGGAAGTGACCGAGGAAGAAATTTATCAGGCTCAGGTGCATCATCACTATATTGGTGCATTACGCTAAGTTATAAGTCATTTAAAGTAGAGAAAATAAAAAGGATGTAAGGCGAAGTACATCCTTTTTTACTTAAGTGCTGAAAACTTCAACGACGCAGCAAAACTAAAGTCTGTATAATGCCTTAACTTAACGTGTTAGGAATCTCTTATGCACTTGGCGGCATTGCATACTTTGAGTCAGATCCAGCTCAACCAACAAGGAAATCTAAAACACTTTTTAACAATTGAGGGTCTTTCTAAAGAAACCTTGACCAAGATTTTAGATACAGCGCAAAGCTTTTTAGATGAAAATAATAATTTGATCAACCGTCCGTTACTTGAAGGACTGACGGTCATGAATCTGTTCTTTGAAAACTCCACCCGTACCCGTACCACCTTTGAAGCGGCAGCAAAACGTCTATCTGCCAATGTCTTGAATATCGATATTGCGCGTTCAAGTACATCAAAAGGTGAAACGCTACGTGATACCTTGTGGAATCTGGAAGCCATGGCGGCAGATATTTTCGTGGTACGTCACTCCTCATCAGGTGCAGCACATTTTATTGCCAAAGATGTCTGTCCAAAGGTCGCGATTATCAATGCGGGGGATGGTCGCCATGCGCATCCAACTCAGGCCATGCTGGATATGCTGACCATTCGCCGTGAAACCAAGAAACCCTTTGAAGAGCTGACAGTTGCCATTATTGGTGACATCAAGCATTCACGTGTGGCACGTTCGAATGTCGCTGCATTGCAAACATTGGGTTGTAAAGATATCCGTGTAATTGCACCAAATACCTTATTGCCCGTCGGTTTTAATGAATATGGTGAGCATGTTCGCCTGTTTAATAAAATGGATGAAGGTGTGAAAGATTGTGATGTGATTATTGCCTTACGTATTCAAAATGAACGGATCGACTCACCAGCCTTATCATCACAGGCTGAATTCTACAAAATGTACGGCTTAAACAAAGAGCGTCTGGCACTGGCGAAGCCAGACTGTATCGTGATGCATCCTGGACCAATGAACCGTGGTGTGGAAATTGACTCGAGCGTGGCAGATGGCGATCAGTCGGTGATTTTAAAACAGGTCACCAACGGTATTGCCGTTCGTATGGCAGTACTGGCACTTGCGATGCAAGGGCAGTTACAAGAACAAGGTTTAATTGAAGCGATTGCACTGTAAGGGATAGATCACATGAGTATTGTAAAAATTGAAAATGTCCGTGTGCTCGATCCGATTCAACAGACTGATCAGGTGCAAACGGTTTATATTGAAAATGGTAAGCGCATTGATGCCGTTGACCAGGTTGATGAAACACTCAATGGCCAAGGCAAATGGTTGATGCCGACCATGGTAGATTTGTGTGCACGTTTACGTGAGCCAGGCCAGCAACAGCATGGCACCTTAAAATCGGAAGGAAAGGCTGCACGTGCCAACGGTATTTTGCATGTCATCACACCGCCAGACTCAAAACCGATTGTGCAGGACAATGGTGCCCTGATCCATGGACTGATTGAAAAAGCGCAACTGGACGGCGGCATCTACTTGCATATCATTGGCGCACAAACCCAAGGTTTAAATGGCAAGCAACCTGCCAATATGGCCAGTTTAAAGAAGGGTGGCTGTACTGCGGTTTCAAATGCCAATGCGGCATTTGAAAATGATGATGTGGTGATCCGTACCCTTGAATATGCCGCTGGCTTGGGTTTAACCGTAGTATTCTATGCCGAAGAACCACAAATTGCCAAAGACGGTTGTGCGCATGAAGGTTTTATCGCTTCTCGCCAAGGTTTACCGATGATTCCTGCGATTGCAGAAACCGTTGCGATTGCCAAATACCTTCTGATGATTGAAGCAACTGGGGTAAGAGCACACTTTGGTTTGTTGTCTTGCGGTGCATCGGTCGATTTAATCCGTGCAGCAAAGGCCAAAGGCTTACCGGTAACCGCAGATGTGGCTATGCATCAGCTACATCTTACCGAGCAATTGACTGATGGCTTTAACGCGCTTGCTCATGTACGTCCGCCATTACGTTCGGAACAGGATAAGCAATTATTACGTCAAGGTGTCAAAGAAGGTATCATTGATGCCATCTGTACCCATCATGAACCTTTGAGCAGCTCGGCGAAAATGGCACCGTTTGCAGAAACCCAACCGGGGATTACGGCATTCGATACCTATGTCGCTCTAGGTGTACAACTGATTCAGGAAGGACTGTTCGAGCCGTTGGAATGGGTCGCAAAAGTGACCTCGACGCCAGCACAAGTTGCCAATATGACAGAACGCTGGATGCAGGAAGCAGGCTGGGTGTTGATTGATCCAGAACTGCAATGGACGGTGTCTAAAGAGACCATCCTTTCACAAGGCAAGAATACTCCGCTTATCGGTCAGCAATTGACCGGCAAGGTTGTGAAGACCTTCGCATAACAGATTAAGTCCTTTTTATATCAAGCGGAACAGGAGCTAAGTCTTGTTCCGCTTTGTAAACTGTGATGTAGATATTGTATTTAAATTTTATAGAATTGATGAAAAACAAGAAAAACAGCTTAAAGTGATGATATAAATGAGAGATATCTTACATAAAATTATAAAAAAGAGAAATAATCCATTCTAATAATTGGAGCTTAAACAATGTCTATACATCCGATGGAGTTGCTTAAACAAAAAGTTTCATCTGTGATTGTGAATGATCAAACCAGTCTTGTGAACGAAAAAAATGATGTTTTATCAAGATTTTACCCTGTCTTATTATATCGTTTTCTGGAAAAGCCGGAACTGGTCGATAAATTAAGAGAGAAATTAACCCCTTCAATTTCAGACTTGCTGGAAGACAATGAACGGGTCAAAAATGCATTGCTGTTAAGACTGGCCGCCGGAAAAGTGTCTGTGGCTGAGGTTGAAATTACCTTAAATCGGGCAATTCCTAAAAGTCTGGCGGTTCTTTCCAATGAAGTGGGTAATGATGCGATCAGAATCATTTACTATTTAAGAGATCATAAGGCCTCTATTTATTCTTTATTACCGTGCTGGACCACTGAAGTCTTGTCGCAATTAAATGAAAGTGCTCTACAAGAGCAAGTGCTCGATGTCATTCCTGCGATTCCAAGTGTTCCCGATGCGAAAAAAAACAACAAGATTTTTCCGTTTCTTACGCTGCTTTTTGGTTTTTCCCTGATCTTTTTATACCATCTCAGTAAATGATGTCGGATGCGATGAATATTGGTTTTTATATTGTTTTGATTTTTAAAGTAAAAATAAAGAAATTAAGTAGTTGTGGATGTGCTTGGTGATACCAACGACAGGGCCTGAACTGTTAAATAAACATGCAGATTTCATATTTTTATTTGTAAATTGTGATGTAAGTATTGTATTTAAATGATATCAAAACGAATAAAAAAAATACAAAAGATTAGAATGAAAAAGCAGCAGTTCACTTGAGCTTAATTTTTTAGCATTTCTTGAGTGTTCTGAATATTATAAATTTAATGTGTTGGAGTGAATAACAATGTCAATAAACCCAATGGAACTGTTAAAGCAGAAAGTGACTTCGTTGATCGTAAATGATCAAGACGGTCTGGCAAACGAAAAAAGTGCTCTTTTATCCAGGTTTTATCCCATTTTACTTTCTATCTTGGCGGCAAGGCCTGAACTTATTCAGAAATTAAAAGATTCGATTTCTCCGTCATTATCAGATTTATTAGGCCATAATGAACAAGTCAAGAACGCACTTCTGGCCAATTTAAGTAACGGGCAGCTTTCCAGTGCCGAAACAGAACAGACGTTGAATCAGGCGATTCCAAAAAGTCTGGCCGCTTTAACCAATGAAGCTGGAAATGATACACAAAGTATTGTGAATTATTTAAAACAGCATATGGATTCGATTCGCGCTCTGTTACCCGCATGGGCGGTCGGTCTGTTAGCACCTCTGGGTCTGGTCTCCAGCGCCACTGCATCAACATCAAATTTCGCCCAAGGCTCGGCAGCACCAGCGAACAAATCACGTGCCTGGTTGCCGATTGTAGCCATTATCATTCTCGGTTTACTGGTGGCCTGGTTGTGGAAGTCATGCCAGCATAAACAAACCACTGCTCCGCTAAATGATGAGGCGAATTCAGCTTCACAAGTGGCGACAGATGCGGCGCCAGCAAGCTTATCCTTAACCACAGATGCTTCAGGTAACTTGGCGCAATGTCAGGTGGGCGTGGGTGATCAAGGGTTTTTGGCAACCATACAGGCCAAAGTGAAAGAAGTATTTTCTGCAAATCAGCAATGTAGCGTTGATACCACAACCAAGCATGCTGGAACATTTATGGATCAGGCGGGCCTTGCTGGTGTTTTAGGTCTGCTTAAAGGTGTGCCGAATGTTTCTCTAGACTGGATTGGTGACAAGATTACCCTGAAAGGTGGAGATGCGAATCAACTGAACGATCTACTTGGGAAAATTAAAGGGCTCGTACCTAATACCGAAGTGGTGGTTGAAGCACCTATGACTGCGGCAGACTCTGTGAGCCATAGTTTAAATGCCGCACAGGATGCTTTGGCAAATATTGATGCCAGTCAGGTGGATATTAATGATGTGATCAAGGCTTTAAATTTACAGATTATCAATTTTGCAACTGCATCAAACCAGATTCCGGATGAAAATAAAGCCATTCTGGATAAAGCTGCAGCTTTAATGAAAAATACTAAAGATGCAAAATTAACGGTAGCGGGCTATACCGACTCAACCGGTAATGCCAATAGCAATAAAACCTTATCGCAAAAACGTGCTCAAGCCGTGGTGGATTATTTGGTCAGTCAGGGTGTCGCTGCTGATCAGCTTACAGCGGTAGGTCATGGCGCAGATAATCCAGTGGCTGATAATACTACTGAAGAAGGGCGTTTTAAAAACCGCCGTATTGAGTTCTCAGTTACACCATAAAATCAGCGTTAAAACATAATATAAAGGAGCTATTCAGTCGATAGCTCCTTTAATTTTATCTAATAAATGGATTAAAAACCCGATCACTTAATTTATTTAAACCAAATATGAGAAAAGACTCGAATAAGTCGAGTTAAATTGAGTAGAATACGCCCGAAAAAAACAAGATAACAGGGTAATTAATATGAATAAGTTTTTTATATTCACCTCTTTAACCGCAGCAGTTTTATTGACAGGATGCGATAAATTCAAACCTAAAGATAAAGTTGAAAATGTTGAAGCCGCAGTGTCCGAATGGAGCTGTACCAATCAGGATAACCTGAATAATATTCAAGCTGCATTAAAAAAGGCATATTTAAAGCAGATTGATCGTAGCTTGCGTGAAAGTGAATACCAGGCAGATTATGATGTGCTGGATAAGATTAACAAAGGTCTGAAATTTGAAATCAAAAATGTGCGTACTTTAGATAATACGGACACTGAGCAAGCTTCAAAAACATTATTAGATTGTGATAGTCAGCTGGTGATTTCATTCCCTAAAGGCTTACAGAAACGTGCTGAAAATGCTTATCTGGAAGAGCAGAAATATCAAAGAGATGGCGAGGATGAAGGGCAGTCAACCTATACCTTGGGTGATTATTTCTCAGATAGCGACTATCCATTAAAGCTGGAAGATGACCAGTTGCGTGGTGACTTTACCTATAACCTGACCAAGACGGATAAAGACGGTGTGGTATTGAATATTCCGGATCAAAACGCCGTGATTGACGGGGTGGTGTTTATGGCAACCAAAGCAGTGCATTACATGGCCTACCTTAAAGAAAACCGCCTGATCGAACAGAATAGCGAAAAGGCTCAGCAGGAGTATGATGCAAATTCATCTGCTCAGATGGAGCTGGCGCAAAAAGCAATGGATATCCGTAAAAAAGAGCTGGATGCGGAAAAGAGCAAGCAGGTTGAACGTTTGAACCAGACCTGGGACAAGTTCAGTGCCGAGCAGAAGGCACAATTGCAGCAGGACCAGTCAGACTGGTTTGAGAAGCGCGATGTGGATTGTAAAGTGCTCTCACAGAAAAGTGTCTATGATACGCCTGAGAAAGACCGTGAAACCTATCAGAAGCAGGCGGGTTACTGGAACGACGCGATGCATAAGCAAGATCAGGACATGCAATATACCAAATGCTTTATTCAACGCACGATTGAACGAGTTGTTTACTTAAATAATGTCAATTAAGTGAACAAGCAGAAAAGGACGAATTGATTCGTCCTTTTTTTATTGGCATGCTTAAGCAAATCACGTGTTTAGATAAAGTTTATGAAAATTACATTGATCGGTGCAGGGCGTGTTGCCACACATCTAGCTAAAGTCTTACAGTTACAGCACCAGATTGTTCAAATCTTTAGTCGAGACTTACAGCGTGCTCAGACCCTTGCCAATCTTGTCAGTGCTCAGGCAATTGATGATGTGAGGCAGCTTGATCCGCAAACAGATTTGATGATTATTGCGGTCAGTGATCAGGCAATTTCCAGTGTAATTGAGTCGATTGCACCTTATTTACCAGACAACCTGATTGTGCATACCTCGGGCAGTACCAGTATGTCGGTTCTGCGAAATAGTCATCATCGAGCAGGTGTGTTTTATCCCTTGCAAACCTTTAGTTTTGACAGGGAAGTAAACTGGGCAGAAACGCCGGTGTTTGTTGAAGCTGTTGAGCCACAGGATTTAACTTTTTTAACGGAATTAGCAAACAGTTTAAGCCATCGTGTCTATCAATATAGCTCTACTCAACGTCAAACTTTACACTTGGCAGCAGTATTTGCTTGCAATTTCAGTAATTACTGTTATGACATGGCAAAGCAGATTGTCGATGCCGAGCAGGTGGATTTTAGCTTACTCCATCCACTGATTTTAGAGACCGCAAATAAAGCTACGTCCAATGATCCTAAGGATATGCAGACTGGCCCCGCAATGCGAGGAGACCACAATATATTAAATATGCATCAGGAGTTATTGGGAGATTCTAATCGTGCTGACTTGCAGAATATCTATGCTTTAATGAGTGAAGCGATATTAAAACGGCATCAATAGCACATTTTAACAATAAGTATACAAAATAGACAAATCAGTCTGTTTTGTATAATATTAATAAAATTTTATTTTATATTTTATAAAAAGATGTTGGCTAATATATTTCAAGCTTTAGAGAGTCTCGGCCTTACAGCACAAAAACGTGCCATTCATATTCAGTTTTCGAATCAAAATTTAAATACCCAAGTTTTCCTGCAACGCATAGATGGCCAGCATGCGCTGAATGCCGGTTTTAAGGCCGAGCTG
>PJTY01000064.1_pt1 | contig 100489 bp, 91 predicted proteins | sample 1512121 | NCBI WGS metagenome assembly PJTY01 (sample SAMN08177680, study PRJNA422409) | Soil metagenome, whole genome shotgun sequencing project. | isolation source: Soil enriched (2) on filter paper: alkali lignin treatment | place: USA: Madison | collected 2015-01-15 | reverse complement strand
TGCTGACGGTTCAATTGCCAATGGTTCTAAAGATGCCGTGAATGGCGGTCAGATCAAGCATATTTCTGACAGCATCAAGAACAGCATCGGTGGTAACACCACGGTTAATCCGGACGGTAGCATTACCACGAATAATATTGGTGGCACAGGTAAAAACAACATCAATGATGCGATCAAGTCAGTTGATGACAAGGTGACCAATGGTGTAAATGACCTGACCAATAAAGGTCTCAACTTTGCTGGCAATGCGGGTAAAGACGTTCATCGTAAGTTGGGTGACAAGCTCAACATCGTGGGCGGTGCTGATGCTGCAACAGCAGAAGACAAAACCAGCGGTGAAAATGTCATTACCCGTACGACAGCAGATGGCATCAAAATCGAATTGTTGAAAGACGCGAAGTTCGACAGCATTACCACAGGTAATACCGTATTGAACAACAATGGCCTGGTAATTAAAGGTGGCCCAAGTATCACCATTAATGGTGTTGATGCTGGTGGTAAGAAAATTACCAATGTTGCTGACGGTGTCGATGCGAAAGATGCTGTGAATAAAGGTCAGCTGGACAAGCAAATCAATGATGTTAAAGAGCAAATCGGTAAAGAGATTGGTGATTTGTCTGATAATGCTGTGAAGTATGACAAAGACAAAGATGGCAATGTTGATAAAAACTCAGTGACTTTAGGTGGTGGTGATAAGGGCACGAACTTGAAGAATGTTGCTGATGGTAAGGTTGAGCAAGGTTCTAAAGATGCGGTGAATGGCGGTCAATTGTGGGATGTCAAACAGAATGTTGACAAGAACACCAATGATATCCAGAACATCCAGAACAATATCAACAACATCAACAATGGTAAGTCTGGTCTTGTTCAGCAACAGGATCCGAAGGGCGAAATCACGGTTGGTAAAGACACTGGCGGTAACAGCATCAATATGGCAGGTAAAGATGGCGACCGTGTCATTAAGGGCGTCGATAATGGAACCATTGCCAAAGACTCTAAAGAGGCTGTGAATGGTGGTCAGATCCATAATATCTCTGACAGCATCAAGAACAGCATTGGCGGTAACACCACGGTTAACCAAGACGGTACGATCAAAACCAACAACATTGGTGGTACAGGTAAGGACAATATTCATGATGCGATTGGTACCTTGAACCAGTCAAATCAGGAATTGGGTAACCGTATTACGAACTTGGGTGATCAGTTACAGCAAGCGTTCTATGACACGAACCAGCGTATTGATAGCGTAGAGAAAAAAGCCAATGCGGGTATTGCAGCAGCAATGGCATTGGAAGCAGCTCCATTCGTTGCAGGTAAATATACCTATGCTGCGGGTGCTGCTTATCACGGCGGTGAAAATGCAGTCGGTGTCACCTTACGTAAAACCTCGGATAATGGCCGCTGGTCAATTACCGGTGGTGTTGCTGCAGCATCGCAAGGTGAGCCAAGCGTACGTATCGGTGTAAGTGGTGTCATTAACTAAGAAACTGGCGGGGAGAGCGCAGGCTCTCCTTACTCAACATATCAAGAGAGTTATGAAATGAAAAAAACGATTCAATGCTTGGCAGTAGCAGCTCTTGCCGGTTTCTCGGTAGCGACTTATGCAGACGAAGATACAGCGGTAGTTCAACAGGAAGAAATCAAGTTTCCTGCGGTTGAAAAAAGTTATTTAAAACAGGTAAAGCGTTATGAATATGATGACGTTGCCCGTTTAGATACAGGTTTAACCAAAGACCAGATCCGTCATTTATTGGGCAATCCTCAATTTAGCGAAGGCGTATTCTTGGTAAAAACCTGGAACTATGTTTTAGATATTCGTCAGCCGAACAGCCAAGACTATTTACGTTGCCAGCTCCGCGTCGATTTTGACAAAAAATATCTGTCAGAAAGATTGTCATGGAAAGGTGAAGCCTGTGAGGGTTTAATGGCTTGGAGTGCAAATAATCAGGTGCCGAGCGATGCAAACGTAAATACTGCACGTTCTGGTAGCGTATTCTTTGCCTTTGACCGTTTCAATGCCAATGCAATTGAACAGGGTTCGGCTTCAGTATCAGCAATTGCACAACGTATTAAACAAAGCAATGCGACAGGTCCAATCCTTGTCTCTGGCTTTGCTGATCCATTGGGTAAATTTGCGTATAACCACCAATTATCAGCACAACGTGCCAATACGGTAGCGAAGTTGCTGGTAAATGAAGGTGTAGATGCAAACCGTATCCAGATCCAGGCAAATAGCCAGACTGACCTTTATCAACAATGTGCAGGCAGTAAAGCCAACGCTAAACTTGTGGGCTGTTTGGCACCAAACCGACGCGTTAACGTAAGCTGGTAATACAGTTCATCTTAAAAAATGGCTGCTTTAATAGTGGCCATTTTTTATTTCTATATGAAATCAGTCAGCTAGATGCCGTCAAGCATTTTAAGTCAAACAGAATTACTTTTGCTTCAGATAAGGCAAAAAGTTAAAATTTTGTGAACTGTTAGACAAAATATACAGTTGTGCTTAATTAATGATCTAAAATGCACGGCGTGAAATAGTTGCTTGAGAAAGTATTTCACCGGGTATCGCTTACGAGGGGAAAAACATGTTTGAATCAAAAAATCTCATTGTTCTGGATCAAATGCTTGTCTTAAAAAAAGAAGGTAAACGTGATCTGGTTTATGAAAATGATACTTTGCTCAAGGTCAAAATGATTTCGAATCAGCATATCGTGGTAGAAGATGATGCTCAGACCAGCTTTTTATTAAAACCTCAGGATGAAAATGTGCTCTGGTCATTTATTTAATTTAAAAAGCCTTGGATAAGCTGCTAATTTCAATGCGTTAAAGAGCAGCTTATTTACCATATTTTAGTTAAAACTACCGATTTATAAAAATATCCGATAAACGCGAAATTCCTGTTACAAGACCACATCCTTGCATTGCCAAGCATCTTTTAGTGCTTAAATTTAAGCGCCTGATTTATGTTGACTCAATTGACATCGGCTAACTAAATACAGTCAATTCTATTTTTATCTTTTCTCCTTAACTTGAATAAAACTGTTGGGAAATAGCTAAAAATGGATCGAACTATGCAAAATAATAAATTTATCAAATTTACAAAATCCTTTTTGGTTCATTGTACTTTGGCAAGTTCAATTATGCTGATGAATACAGCTTATGCAGCACCCGAAGGCAAACTGGACTTGACGCTATCGACACATTCACAGAATAAGATAAAACAGTTGCTCAATGATCCGAAAACCTGGCAACAGATTCCCAAGCAAGTCACTTTATGTGTGTTTTCACCCAATGGCGAGCATAGTGAAGCCTTTGAGCAGGCCACCAGTTATATTACTGAAATCCCGCGCATGGTTCGTGTTGCAAAACAGTTCGGCGTCAATATGAATGTGACCCGGCCTTCGCATTTACAATTTAAACTGGATTTTGATTATCCCAAATTAAAAAAACAGGCCTCAACCTTAGTCAATCTCAAGGTCTATACCAATGAAGCGGTGCTTACTGAAGATTTCCGTAGCAAGCGCTGTGATGGGGCAGGAATCAGTAACCTCCGTGCCAAACAATTTAATAAATTCGTCGGCAGTATCGATGCGATTGGTGCATTGCAAACCTATAAGCAGCTCAGTTCTGTCATTCAGGTTTTGGCCAATCCAAAATTCGATGAAAAGATGGTCAATAAAGATTATGAAGTCGTGGGAATCGTTCCTTTAGGTGCCGCCTATATCATGGTGACCGATCGTAATATTAATACTTTGGCAAAAGCTGCGGGTAAAAAGGTTGCGGTATTCCAGTTTGATGAAACACAAAAGAAACTGGTACAGAATGTCGGTGCACAACCGGTTTCTGTCGATCTGGTGACAGTGGGCGGAAAGTTTAATAATAAAGAAGTTGATATCATGGCTGGACCAGCGATTTTATTTGAGCCATTGGAACTACAAAAAGGCATGACCGATAAATCAGGTAAAGCGGTTGGCGGTATTATTAAATTTCCTGTGATACAGGTGACAGGAACCTTGATTATGCAGCGTAATAAGTTTCCGGCAGGGATGGGATCGATTGCTCGTGAAGTGATTTCCAAACAGTTGAATCCAGCCTTTGAATTTGTCGATAAAATCGAAGCCAAGATTCCAGACAAGTTCTGGTTAAAGCTGAATGAAAGTGATAAGCCGGGTTATGTACGCTTGATGCGTGAAGCACGGATTCAAATGACCAAAGAAGGCTTCTACGACAAGGATATGATGAAGCTGTTGAAGCAGGTGCGCTGTTCGCAAGAGCCAAGCAATTATGAATGTGCTTTAAATGATGAGTGATTAAGCTTAATTGAGAAAACCAGAGTGTAGAATAGTGTCGAAAATATCGGCATTATTTTATTACTCCTTTGACTAAAAAACTTTTTAAATGAAAAATCATCATCCACATCGACCTGTTGTCTTTATTGCAGGGGCAACAGGCGCCATTGGTTATAAGCTTTGTCTTATTCTCAAGCAAAAGGGCTTTACAGTATATGGGATGACGCGTTCTGTAGATAAGGCCAAGTTTTTACAGGCTATCGGTGTACATCCTTTAATTGCGAATATTTTTGATGCGGAAAGGATTAAAGAAATAATAAGTGAAGTTGCATCAGATATGGTGATTCATCAACTTACCGATTTACCTTATGGTTTACAGCCTGAGTTCATGCAACAGGCACGTATTAGAAATGCAAAAATCAGGAAGATAGGGACTGACAATCTTGTTCAGGCTGTTACAAACAAGGCCTGTAAGCTGATTGTCCAAAGTATTGCTTTTGCCTGTGTACCTGATCAGCCTTACTATAATGAACAAGCAGCATTGGATTTAAATTCAGCCAATCCTATATCAAGATTGAATGCAGAAAGTATTGATGAACTGGAAAAGCAGATTCAAAGCAGTGGGCTAAATCACGTGATTCTACGATATGGAAAATTATATGGAGAGGCGACCGGATGTACCGCAGCGGATTTCTGTAAAATTCATGTTGATGCTGCTGCACATGCTGCTTATCTCGCGATCGAGAAAGGACATGGAGTTTATCAGATTGTGGAAAATGAACAGTTATACTTGAATGAAAAAGCAAAAAGAGAGTTGGGGTTTAATCCAGATTATCGTTTTTATATGGGCTAAGTATTGAATACTTAAAATAATGCTCCAGAGGTGCCGCTGCATGGTCGTTACCCTGAACCCGATGAGTTCAAGGTGGAGGTGACGCGTACTTAATGGGTTTCCTACTCGAGGCAGGCATACACTCAAAATACACAGAACACATCCATAAATATAAGTATCGGCAGGGGACTAGACGTACTGGCGAACACCCTAGAGACAGTTTTAGTATAACTGATCTTTACGCGATGACAATCCTTGCAAGGCAGTTATCTGTAAAGATACTTACTAATTGATGGGGCTTTGTGCAATTTTACTCAACAGTTTGTTCGACATCTTCCAAAATGGTCTGGAGCAGACGTTCGCAATGGGCATATTCCTGTAAAGACTTATTCAGGCTAAATACTTCCTGTGCCATTTGCAGGGCGACCATGATCACCAGTTTGTTATGTTCTACGCGTGGCGCATTGCGACGCATGTCATGAAACTTCTGATTCAGCAATTCAGCCGCACGTTCCAGCTCTTCACGTTTATCTTCAGTCGTGTTTAAACGGAAAGTCTGTTCAATCAAGCGAAGTTCAACAACAATAGATTCACTCATGATCAGGTCTCCTCGTGAGTTTCAGCATTTGGATGAGCAAGTTGCTGAATTTCTTGTGCATGTTGATCTTGGGCGGTACCTAAAATAGAAAGACGCTGGATAATGGCTTCCACTTTAGATTTTGCAAGTTCATTTTTTTGCAACAAGCGATCGCGATCCTGTTGTAAATCTTGAATTTCTTGTTGGCTATGACGTTGCTGTGCCTGTAATTTTTCTTTGTTGACACGCAAGTCATTACGCTCAGCCAAGATTTCCTGAAAGCGATTTTTTAAATCGGTGGTGCTTTTCTCTAAACGGCTATAACGTTCCGCTAAAGTTGTTGCATCTTGATTCAGTTGTTTAAATTGATCTTGTAACTGAGTCAGTTGTTCAGTTAAGTTATCAACTTCTTCCTGCTTTTGCGTGATGATGCTATTTTTCTGCACAACTTGTGCATGATGGTCAGTTTCAGCTAATTGTTTAGCTTCAGTGAGCGATGTATTTTCTCGCTCAAAGTGATGTAGGCGTGTTTTTAAAACACCAATATGCGCTTGTAGACGCTGTAATTGTTCTAACATAACGAAGGTCGCACAGAGTTGCAATCAAAGGTAATATATACAGCAGTATAGAGATTGGATAAACGAATGCAAGACGATATTTCAGGTTGGACGGAATGGAATGCCCATTTTGACGGGATTGAAGAAATTTCAAGTCCAAGTGAGTTACATGGTTTACTCACTGGTATAGTTTGTGTGACACAAGCGCCAACCGCAGATGAATGGTCACAAATCTTAAACACCCTTAATGTACCTGCTTTACAACCCCAAGCACTGGACAGTTTGACGGATGAAGCAGAGGATGTGGCGCATGCTTTATCTGATGATGAATTAGACTATTTGCCGATGCTCCCGGATGACAGTCATTTATTGGCCGATCGTGTTCAGGCTTTGGCTGACTGGTGTGCCGGAGTGGTGCTGGGTTTCGGTTTGGCTTCGGGTCATATTCGTGGTGAGGAGCAAGAGCTGATTGAACATTTACAAGATGTTGCAGCGGTTGAGTTTGAAGACTCGGACAATGATGAAGAAGGCGAAGAAAGCTATCAGGAATTGTATGAGTTTGTACGCCTGATTCCTGTGAGCTTGTCGATTGGTCGTAAAAAGATTGCTGTGGCTGAAAGTTCTTTGTTACAAAATTTTCATGCTAAAAGCAGAAATTCAGACAACCCTTCCGATCCGCAAACCGTGGTAGAAATGTTTACTCCACATCGTCCGAGTTAACTCGGGCGGTGCCTTAAACTTTTATAAATAAACATACTTACAATCATTCATCTTCATCAGAAGGACAATATGAAATTAAGTCAGGCCGATTTTAAGCAACGTCGTGATCTTCTCGCTCAACATATAGGCAGTAATAGCATTGCAATTATTGCGACGCGGGCAGAAATGTATCGTAACCGCGATGCGGATTATAAATATCGTGCCGACAGTAGTTTTTATTATCTGACCGGATTTGCAGAGCCAGAAGCGGTTGCCGTGATCGAAACCTTTGAAGAGGGGGAGGAATATAGCTATAGCTTATTCTGTCGTGAACGCAATCGTGAAATGGAAATCTGGAATGGCTATCGTGCCGGAATTGATGGCGCGATTGAAATCTATGAAGCTGATGAAGCTTATGCAATTGATCTACTTGATGAAGAAATCATCGACAAGTTATTAAATAAACAACGTCTTTACTACCGTATTGCTCAGAATGCTGAATTTGATGCACGTGTAAGTCAATGGATGCAAAAGGCGGATGCACATCGCGGGGGGACTGCGCCGGCAGAAGTCGTACAGCTTGATCGTATTGTTGATGAAATGCGTTTAAAAAAATCAGCACAAGAAATTGAGTTGATGCAGATTGCATCGGATATCAGTGCAGAAGCGCATACCCGTGCCATGCAAACGGTTAAAGCTGAGATGATGGAATACGCACTCGAAGCGGAACTGAATTATATCTTTGGTCAAAATGGCTGTGTGCCAGCCTATAACAGTATTGTCGGCGGTGGTGAAAATGCCTGTATCTTGCACTATGTTGAAAATAACCAGCCATTAAAAGACGGTGATCTAGTGCTGATTGATGCGGCATGTGAATATGAGTTCTATGCATCGGACATTACCCGTACATTTCCGGTAAATGGTAAATTCAGCCCTGAACAAAAAGCATTATACAACGTGGTGCTTGCAGCACAGCTGGCTGCGATTGATGCAACCCGTATCGGCAATCACTATAAATATCCGCATGAAGTGGCGGTAAAGATTTTAACCCAAGGGCTGGTTGATCTTGGTTTACTGCACGGTAATGTGGATGAGCTGGTTGAAAATGAGGCATTCCGTCAATTCTATATGCATGGTACAGGGCATTGGCTCGGTATGGATGTGCATGATGTCGGCGCTTATAAGAATGGCGAAGACTGGCGTGCTTATGAAGCCGGTATGGTAGTGACCGTTGAGCCTGGTTTGTATGTTGCACCAGATGATGAAACCGTTGATGCAAAATGGCGTGGTATTGGTATTCGTATCGAGGACGATATTGTCGTGACAGAAAATGGTCCATTGGTTTTGACCAAAAATGTTGTTAAAACTGTTGAAGAGATTGAAAGCTTGATGGCGAGTCGCTAATCAGCCTAGTTGCAGAACTGAAGCCTTAGTTTTAATGAATGCCTCTTGATAATGTATGAAGAAGCAAACAAAAAATTATAATAATATTTAGAAAAATAAGAGGCTTATATGAAATTGTCGAGCTGTATTTATCGAATAGTCACTGACATTTATTTGATTTTATTAATTTATGTATATTTAAAGGTTCACCATTATTACTTTTATCTGACACGTTGGGAGTGGCATGAAGATCGACAGATACTTTCCCTGCTATTTATTTCTTTTATATTTTTTGTCAGTGTAACAGCATTGTTTATCTATACTATTTTTTATAACGTTGGGAAATATCGATCTATTGAGTGGGCTTTGTATTTTATTTATTTTTGTTTGATGAGTTCAGTTTTTATCGTCTATCTTCCAAGAAAATATATTTAATCTAGTGACTTCTATCTTCTTTCCTGCTGAAAGACCTACTAAGGGGAGAAGGCTGATTAAGATAGATGAGCGTGTTTCTTTCCTATCGATGCTCAAAACAACTTTTGAAGATATTTTAAAAACATAGACCAAACAAAGTACAAATTCCCTTCCTGATTTAAGTTAGAGTAAGATAGGCTAGGGTCTGTTGATATTTCACCTTACGAGCTAAAGCTCTCATTGCGACAGTGGACATTTTTTAGGTGATACAAGGCATGGCTTATGTAATTTAGTCATTCTAAATAAATAAGCCATAACGCCGTAGCGTCAAAAAATGTCCCTGTCCTTGCGCTGTGATCAAAGCAATGCTTTGCTCTTGCTCAGGTTGTGGCTAAAACTTCCTTAAACTTTGTTATGAAACTTGACAAGGGAGTTCGCCATTGCCTACGTTTCATGCCTCGTTTAAGTTGTTTTAGCCTACAACGCAACCATAGATGAAATATCAACAGACCCTTAACATCAAGTCATGAAAAACTGATAAGGAATAATATTATGCAGCAACAAGTCATCATTGTCGGTGGAGGTATGGTTGGACTCAGCCTTGCTTTAATGTTGGCAAAATCTAATATCACGGTAAAGCTATTAGAAGCTGTGAAATATCCGAATTATGACGATGAAAATGTTGCCCCTTATCATTCCAGTTTTGATGCGCGTAATACCGCTTTGTCACGTCGTAGCGTACAGATTTACCAAAAATTAGGCCTGTGGGAAGCTTTACAGCAACATGCGACCCCAATCTTACAAGTGCATATTACCGAGCAGGGCAGTTTTGGTAAGGCACGCCTCGTTGCTGAACAAGAAAAAGTAGAAAGCTTTGGACAAGTGATCGAGAATGCATGGTTAGGACGCGTGTTACTGACCCAAGTGCGTCAGCAGCCGTTAATCGAGCTGATTGATGGTGTACAAGTGACCTCACTCACGCAAAATGAGGATGAGGTTCACATCGAAGCGATGCGCAATGGTGAATATATTCATTCCTTAAAATCCAAGTTGGTGATTGCAGCCGATGGTCGTGATTCTTTCTGTCGACAAGCCATCGGTGTCGGTGTGGATGAGCATGATTATGACCAGGTCGCGATTGTCACGACCGTACAAACCTCTAAACCGCATCAGCACGTTGGTTTTGAACGTTTTAGCGCATTAGGGCCATTGGCATTGTTGCCTTTACCGGGGGAATATCGTCGTTCGGTGGTATGGCCGGTGAAGAAAGGCACAGAAGCAGAATGGTTAGGTGAGGAAAATGATCAGCACTTCCTCGATGCGTTGCAACAAACTTATGGTGATCGTGCGGGTAAATTTGAAAAAACCGGCAAGCGGTTTAGTTATCCATTGTCACAAGTGTTGGCGCATAAGCAGGCCGTAGGACGTGTCGTGCTGATGGGGAATGCCGCACATACGATTCACCCAGTAGCAGGACAAGGGTTTAACCTGTGCTTGCGTGATGCCGATGTACTGGTTCGTTTCCTGATGGAGCAACTGGCGAAGTCTGATGATATTGGCGCGCCTGAAAATTTACTGGCCTATGAGCAATCCCGCCTAAAGGATCAGCAACGAGTGATTAAGTTCTGTGATTCGGTGGTGCGTGGTTTTAGTAATCAGAATCCGATCCTTAAATTATTACGTAATACCGGGCTGATTGCATTTGATGTGATTCCGGGGATTAAGCCTTTGGTTGCCAATTATGCGATGGGGCTAAAAGCATGAGTGAACTATTAGATGTGGTCATCGTCGGTGGTGGACTGGTTGGTGGTTTAACCGCTTTATTGTTGGCCCAAGGTGGGGTACAGGCCACAGTGCTGGATGCTGCACCTGTGCTTGATCAGGACAAGACTTTAGCGGTCATGAATCCGCGTGTATTGGCACTCAGTCAGGCAACCATTCACTTACTCAAAACGGTTGATGTATGGAATGATCTGGCACGTCAAATGCCTTATTCAGGCATGCAGGTCTGGAATAAAAATGGCTATGGCGAAATCAATTTTGGCCGTGCTTCTGAGCAGTCACCACACTCAGATCAAGCATTGGGTTCAATGGTCGAGCCGAGTGTCCTCAATGTTGCCATTCAACAAAAGATGTTGCAGCAGCTTAAAGACTACCGTACCCAGGTCAAAGTCATTCGGATTGAACAGATTCCCCAAGGCTGGTCGATTCAACTGGCGGATGGTACGACCTTAAAAACTAAGTTATTGATTGGGGCAGATGGCGCAAACTCTTTTGTACGTGAGCAAGCCTATATCGATCTGGATGTACTGGATTACAAACAGGCTGCCATCAGTTGTGCGATTAAAACCACACAACCGAATCAGTATGTGGCTCGCCAGATTTTCTTGCCGACAGGCCCATTGGCTTATTTACCGATGGCCAGTCTGGATACACAGGACAATGGTTATTGGCAATCGATCGTCTGGACATTACCCGATGACTATGCCGATGAGTATTCGGCACTCAGTGATCAAGAGTTTATGCAATTGCTGACTCAGGAAAGCCTGCAAATGCTGGGTGAGGTGGTTGAGGTACGTTCCAGAGCACAATTTCCACTCAAGGCACGTGCTGCACAGCGCTATATTAAATCGGGGCTAGCATTGATTGGTGATGCAGCACATGTGATTCATCCTCTGGCAGGACAAGGCGTGAATATTGGTTGTCTGGATGCCGCGGTGCTTTGTGATGTATTACTGCATGATTTAAAACGTGGTGCATGGGCCAATGAACAGACCTTGCTGCGTTACGAGCACCAACGTAAAGGTCAGAATGATGCCATGATGCATAGCATGTCTGCGATTGGCTGGCTGGAAAGTTCGGAGCTATTTCCGTTTGTCTGGGCGCGAAATTTTGGCTTAAAACAGGTCGAACAATTTGACGGGTTTAAGGATCGTTTCATGCAACAGGCCAACGGATTAGGTGTGTTAAAAGACACCCGTTACGCTTGCTAAAAAAGAGTAGATATTTTTTAAACAATCATTTATAAATCAGAGTGAATTTGGTCGCAAAAAATACGATTTTAGCAATATTGTACTTTGCGAAATGAAAAGAGCTTGCTAAATTTCATCAAGTTCTGATGACCAAATAGCGATGATGAGAAGTTTAGTCATTGTGGGGAGATTAATATGACGGAAATGAATGATTACGACGACAACACAGAAGATTCTGCTGTAGACGATGATGAGGCGAAAGCAGCAGAAACTGGTGCAGATAGCGAAGAATCGAGCGCCAATGATGCCGACCTTGCCGAGGCTGAATCCTTAACGGTAACGGCAAAGCAGAAACAGCGCCAGGCTTTAGAAGATGAAGTTGCTGCGTTTCTTGCACGTGGTGGACGCATTACCGAAGTTCCACCCGATGAACATCAAGATTAAGTCGAATAAAGACAGCAAAAAAGCATCACGATTGTGGTGCTTTTTTGTGCTGGTGGGATTCATGTTCGCACTCCAGTGGCTGATGGAGTTCTTTTAAAATTCCACATTGTTCAATGGTACGATGTTGTGAGCATTGCTGTTTTAAATGGGTTAGATCCTGTTTGAGATGTTCCAGATTTTTAATTTTCTGGGAAACCTCAGCCAGATATTGATCAATCAGATGATCGACTTCCATGCAGGTTTGATTGGGGTTCTCTGACATATCCTTGAGCTTTTGGATATCCTGTAAGGTAATGCCCAGTTCGCGGCAATGCTTGAGAAACAGAAGTTCGGACAGCATCTGTTCAGAATAATGCCGATAATTGCCCGCCGTGCGTTTGGCTTTCTCAAGCAGCCCAATTTTTTCATAATAACGGATGGTATCCACTGATACGCCCGTCTTTTTTGCCAGTTGCCCAATGGTAAGATTTATCATGCTTGACTCTGGAGTTACTCTAGGGTTTTAAATCACTATAAAAGATTAAGTGAGAAAAGTCATGGCAGGATGTGGTTGCAATACAACATGTTCCCCAACACAAAAGATTAGCCCCAAGTTTCGTAAAGCTTTATGGATCGCGCTTGTTCTAAATGCACTGATGTTCTTTGTCGAGATTATTGGTGGTTCGCATGCACGCTCGGTTTCTTTATGGGCCGATGCGCTAGATTTTGCTGGTGATGCAGCAAACTATGCCATCTCTCTAGCCGTACTCTCCATGAGCTTGTATTGGCGCGCGACTGCAGCTTTAGTGAAAGGGATAACCATGGCGGCCTTTGGTATTTTTGTGATTGTGAAAGTGTTCTGGTCATGGTGGCTGGGAATCACCCCTGAGCCGATGCTTATGGGGGCAATCGGTGTGTTGGCATTGACCGTGAATGTGGTTTCAGCATTGATGCTTTATGCATTCCGTGACGGTGATGCCAATATGCGTTCAGTGTGGCTATGCAGCCGGAATGATGCAATTGCCAATATTGCGATTATTATTGCCGCTGTTGGCGTTTTTGGCACAGGCACCATGTTCCCTGATTTATTGGTCGCTTTTGTGATTGCTTATCTCGGTGTGTCTTCGGGTTTAAGCGTGATTAAACAGGCCAGAGCAGAGAGGAAAATGGATCAAGCTCACCTCATTACCAAGGCTTAAAACAGAGTGTTGTTATTTCATATTTAACGGTTAAGGGGGAGATTTTTATAATCTCCCGCTTATGTTTTATTGATCGTGTTGGGTCAGTTCCAAAGCACGTTGATAAGCCACTTTCTTTTTAATACCGGTCAAATCAGCAGCCAGTTGTGATGCCGCTTTGACGGATAAGTCCTGTAATAAGCGCTTTAATAACTCATCCAGTTTATCCTGTTCCATATCTTTTTCGGCAGAAGCACCGCCGACCACCACCACGATTTCACCTTTTTGCTGGTTGTGATCATTTTCAATCAAGGTGACCAGTTGTTTTAAGGTCATTTTCTTGATGGTTTCAAATGTCTTGGTAATTTCACGGGCAAAACCGACAGGACGATCTTCACCAAAGACTTGAACCATATCCTGAATACAGGCCAGAATACGGTGTGGTGCTTCATAGAAAATCAGGGTCTGGGTTTCATCTTTGAGCTTTTCCAGCTGGCTAATCCGTTGCGACGCTTTCGATGGCAAGAAACCTTCAAAACTAAAACGGTCACTGGGTAAACCCACCGCACTTAATGCAGCAATCGCAGCACAGGCACCGGGCACAGGAATCACGCGAATGCCGTGCTCTTGTGCAGCACGCACCAGTTTAAAACCAGGGTCGCTAATCAGGGGCGTTCCAGCATCACTAATTAAGGCAACACTTTCACCATTTAACATTTTTTGAAGAAGTTGATCAATTTTGTTACTTTCGTTGTGATCATGACACGCGGTTAGTGGAGTTGAGATATTATAGTGTTTGAATAATTGAGCAGATTGACGAGTGTCTTCTGCGGCAACCACCGAAACGGATTTTAATATATCAATTGCACGAAAGGTCATGTCATCTAAGTGCCCAATCGGGGTTGCTACAACAAATAATTGAGCACTCATAAAAGGTAACTCCCTCATGTATTACAAAAAATATTGGCTGCTACTCAGTTTGGCAGCAATTGTGAGTCCGGTTTATGCGGACGTACTGGTGATTCTACCCGAATCTGGTGCGATGGCGCGAGCCGGTCAGAACATCAAACGCGGTTTCTTGAGTGCTTATACAGCATCTGGTAGCAAAGAAAAAATCATTTTTGTAGATTCCGCCAAAAATAACATCGATACCATTTTCAAAAAGCGGGTTAATAACAAGACCCGTTTGATTGTTGGACCATTGGCCCGACCGGATATTGAAAATGTGATGCAGCGCAATCCGGCGATTCCGGTGCTGGCCTTGAATGATATGAATACTCAGGCGACCAATGTCTGGCAGTTTAGTCTGGCCAAACAGCATGATGCGGTGGCACTGAATCAACTGTTGAAAAAAGATAAAATCAAAAAGCTACTGGTGCTGCGTCAGGCAGGAACCGAGTCGGCAACAGAACTGTTTATGATGGCGTTGATGTCCGAGTTTGGTTCAGATATTCATGTCGTGAATGAACTGCCGAAAAAACTGGCACGTAAAGAAGGGCTATTATTGCTGGGGGATCAGCAATGGCTAGAACAACTGGGTTCACTGCCAGAAAAGAATATTTATGCCACAGCGCTAAGTATAGAGCAGGATAAACCGATTCCTACCGGACTCAGCTTTTGTGATACACCGGCCTTATATAATGGACAGTGGGCCGATGTCATCAAGGCTTATAAAGAGCAGCCTGAAAATATGGCGTTCCAGCGCTTACTGGCATTCGGTGGAGATGCCTGGAGCATCAGTCAGCAATTCCTAAACAGTCCGGACCGGAAATTTAATTTTGAAGGTCGTACTGGGGCAATTGAGGTGAAGGACGGTAAAATTTACCGACAGCCGTATTGTTATCAACAACAGAAAAATGGCATTCAGGTGTTGAAGTAGACGGTCCATCCATGCAATCGTCATGTCAGGATCTAGGGCAATGGGCTGAACAGACAGCACTTGCCTTGCTCCAATCCCATCACTATGAGTGTGTCGCGCGAAATTATCATTCACGTTATGGTGAAATTGACCTAATTGTACAGCGCCAGCATGAATTGGTCTTTGTCGAAGTTAAAGCCAGATCGGCGGGGAGTTATGCAGCAGCCTGTGAGGTGATTTCCCCAGCTCAACAACAAAAAATTATTAAAACTGCTCAGCTGTTTTTACAGAAATATCCTAAATATTATGACTTTGACTGTCGTTTTGATGTGATTTGTTTTGATTTTCCACGGAAATTTGCAAAAACAGTACAACCAGATTTTTCAAAATTGCAGTATGATCAGCAATGGATTGAACATGCGTTTACTTTAGACGGGTGAATGCACGGGTCTGAAGCTGAATATTGAAATTGAACAAATGTGTTTGTAGTTAGGGAGTCTTGCCAAGTGTTAAAACGTTTAACGATTACGTTGCTTTGCGCTGCAAGTTTATCGGGATGTGCGAGTTTTATTTCTGGGGGTACGGGAACGTCACCCGTCGGAACAAATAGTGGTGAGCGTAGTCTGGGGCAGATTTTTATTGATTCTTCAATCAAGCGTACTGCAAATATCAATTTATATAAATTAGATCACCGTTTTAAACAGTCACGTATCAACATTGAAAGTTTTCACAGCAATGTTTTATTGACAGGACAGGTTCCTGATCCGTATTTAAAACAGTTGGCTGAAGATAACTTGCGCTCAATGACGGATGTTAAAGCAGTACACAACTATATTACGGTGGGCGACAAAGTCGGCTATAACACCATCATGCAAGATGCGACGGTGACTGCAAATACTCGTGGCCTGTTAATGAAAGCGCCAGTAGTGTCAGATAGCAAAGTATTGGTACATACCGAAAATGGTGTGCTGTATGTGATGGGACGTTTAAATACAGCTGAATCACGAGATTTGGATGACGTCTTACAAAAAGTTGGAAATGTGACTAAAATTGTGACGCTCATTGACAATGTGGACCAGCCTTCAGGTACTGTCGCCAGTTCAACAGCAGCTACGCCAATGGCGGGTACTGCGACGACACAGCCTTTAGTTGAGACACCTGTTGCAATTGATCCAGATCAGGCGGACCCTGCGACCATTACTCCAACTAATCCTTAATTTATGAAGCAACTCATCCAACAAGTACAAGAAAATGTCATCAAGGCGAAAACATTCTATCAGGAGTTTCGCCTTTATGATTTTGCCAGTTATTCGATTAATTATCTAACCCCGAAAGATACGTTTGAAAAACACGAGCATTTGGCCTATGGGCTCAAGTCAAGACAGCGGCTGGATTTGTATCGGACCAAAACCCCGAAAAAGCAAAGACCACTGATTGTTTTTGTGCATGGTGGCTCATGGCAGCATGGCAATAAGCGTGATTATTTATTTGTTGGAGAAAGTTTTGCCAGAGAGGGCTATGATGTTGCGGTGATTAATTATCATCTTGCTCCGGCCCATATCTTTCCAACCTTTATCGATGACATTGCGCAAGCAATTCACTACCTGAGCCAGAATCAGGACAAGCTGAATATTTCTACCGATAATATCATTTTGATGGGGCACTCGGCGGGCGCTTTTAATGTGATGTCTGTGGTGTATTCTGCTTACTCACAAAACTTTAAATATAAAGACAAGATCCGTGCCATTGTCGGTATGGCTGGTCCTTATCATTTCGACTATAAGGGTGATCCGCTGGCAGAGCATGCTTTTGACCAGAAAGTTTCCTATCAGCAAGTCATGCCTTATTACTTTATTGAGCCGAACCAGATTAAACATTATTTATTGATGGCTGAGCAGGATCAACTGGTGGCGAAGGAAAATAGCTTTGATCTGGATAAGGCGCTAAGAGCGAAGGGTAACCATAGTCATATTGCCGTGATTCCAAAGACAGGTCATATCACGATAGTGGCGACGCTGGCGAGCTTAATGAGCCATTATTTCAAGACCAAGCGGACTATCCTGCATTTTCTGGATGAGGCACTGGAGCCTTAAAACAGGAATCATCTGATCAATCTATTGGATATTCAAGGCAGATTACTGAAACTCGGTAATCTGCCTTTATTTTTTGTGTGATTGCATGGCATCCAAAATGAGATGAATCCCTGTGTGTGGATCAATGTTCAGCGCTGTGCAGTACCAGACATATTCCACCACATCCAGCCGCCGTTCTCCTTGCTCCACTTTTTGTACATACGAATGTGGCTTAGCCATGCGTGAGGCCAGTTCACGCATGGTCAATTGTTGCATTGTGCGCTGCTGTTTAAGCCAATGGCACAAAATGTTCATTTCATTGGTATGAATACTACTTGTCATTGTACCTATTTATGGTAAATTAACTCAATTACCCAAAATAGGTACAAAGCTAATGTCGGGTTGGGCATAAAAAAATCTGAAGTTGCGACATAGATCAATAAAAATTTACACAGGTTGAGGGGGATTGAATGTTAGGCAGTCGCTATAAAAAACCGCCATTACCGCGAGTTTTCTTGGAGGGCAAAGGGAGCGCGAGAACAGGAGCAATGGTATGGCGGACATGAATTGCAATAATGATATACAACATTGGGCTCAAGCGTTGCTAAAAGAGGAGTCTACCCCGAAGCTGTTGTCGTTAGTGCCGCAACCACTTGATCCGGAGATATTTCCCCCAGAAGTGGTGCCTGCAACATTGGCAAATCTATTTCATTATTTGATCCGTAATGAAAAAGGGCAATGTGAAGCTAGACTAGTGCCAGTCATTCAATGCCTGTTTAAGCATTATCCTGATGCACAGCAGAAGCTGGTTCAACGGATACTTCAATCAAGTTCCAGCATGCGATTGCAACATATTGGCCCGCAATTATTCAGTATTTCACATCTACTCGATCAGCAAACGCATTGCTGGTTAATTCAGCAGACCCTGAGTCTGATGTTTTTCCGACAATGGTCAGATGAACAGGTGCGTGATGTGCTGAAGCATTTATCACAAGCATTACAGATTGATTCAGCACACATGCAGCGGATTATTGCCAGAATGAAGGACATCCATTGATTAGGCTATGTGTATGGACTAGAACCTGATCAAAGCCATTAGGCCACGGTTTTACTGTCGATCATTTGCATGATCATGTTATGCGCAATACTGCCTTTGAATGGAATTTCTGGTAGCTGATCGAATTTAAAGAATTGTGCATCACTGATTTCTTCAAGCTGCAGCTGGATATCACCCGATTCATATTCAGCATGAAAGGCAATCATCAGGTTGCTTGGAAATGGCCAAGGCTGGCTCGACATATAGCGAATATTTTTCAGTTTCAGTCCGACTTCTTCAAAAGCCTCACGTTGTACGGCTTCTTCCAAGGTTTCGCCGACTTCAACAAAGCCTGCGATCAGTCCATACATATTGCTTTTATTGTGCGCTGATTTAGCCAGCAGCACTTCATTGTCACCTTTGGTGATAATCGTGATGATACACGGCTGAACACGCGGATATTGATGATAAGCGCAAGCAGGGCAGACCATGGCATATTCTTTAGCATGCACTTCGGTTGCATGACCACAGTGACTGCAGAACTTGTGGTTACGTCGCCACTCCAGTAATTGCACGGCGCGGCTGGCTTGCAAAAAATCACTGCTTGACCAGCTTTGAATGAGTTCCCGAATTGGAATCAGTTGATAGCCTTCTGGAATGGCTTCATCTTCCAGAAGATCACGTGCGATGACTTGATCATTCTGGTGGATAGGTAGGTCACTTGCCAACTTTTCAACCTTAGGCAGTTGAAAGTTTTCGTCTACTAAAAGTTTCTGGTGTTGAAAAATATAAGCAAGTGATAGTTGAGTCATTATGCGGCTTTAGATTGTAATTGCTGACTGTTTGATAATGCCACATCAAACATAGATTGCAAGACGGGTTGCTTGTTCTTCAAGTTATCCACCAGTAAATCCAGGCCGGCAACAACATTTAAAACACAATTAATTTCGTCCGCAGAGAAGGCCTGATGTTGATCCAGACGATGCTGGGCAAATTGTGCAGCTCCGATTAAGGCATTTTGTTGCGCCGAACTTCCCAGGAACAGGGCAGCACCCGCAAGCTCTTTCAAATAGCCTGGCAAAGCCTCTAGACTATGGGCGGCCGGGTCTTGAACATACAAGCTTAACGTTTGTGTCAAGGTTTCCACCAGTGTTTTGGTTTCAGTCAATAAAGCCTGATGCGCTTCATCTAAACGATCCAGCGAGATCTGCATATTGTTGACCCGTAACTGTAAACGGCTTGAGGTGTAATTCCGTTCCAGAATCCCAATCGAGTTCATTGATGCCAGAATGCTGTTCATAAGCTGCTGCACTGAGGTTGCATCGGTCAAGGTATTTGGCAAACTCAGTTTTTCCGCCTGCTGGGTTAATTCTCTTGCGGCTTCGTTGAGATTCAATACCTTAAAAACATTGCAAAGCTGCGTCAGCTTTTGCTGAATTTCCTGCGTCTTTTCAGGCGACATATTCTGATGGTTGTATTCAATTTCATTACGGATTTGCACCATTTCGCTGGTCATTAACTGGCTAATGGTATGCACCGTTTCATAGTCAGGACCATATAGATGGCGGCTCAGCACCTGAAGCTGGGTATCGCTGAGTAACTCATCACCAATATTCAACTGTTCGCGAATATGTTCAGAAATCTCATCTTCCTGACTGATACAGATACATAAAATATCGGCCAGATCAGCAATGCTATTTTTGAAAGCATGGGGTTGTGCCAGGAATTGACCGATATTAGTTTCGATCTGGATGAGGGTGCGTAAACGTGCTTCGGTAATCGAAAGCTCATCAATATGACCTAAGCCAACATTGACCAGTTGCCAGTACTGCTGGCTAGGTTGGCCCGATGCTAAACCAGCAAGATAAACGCCCACTAATTTAATGCCTTGCAGGTCAAGTGCTGTTTCAGATTGTTTGATCAGTTTGTTCAGGCAAAACTTATATAACTGATGAATGTATTGCGATTGCTCCAGCGTAGGTGCCTGCGGCAAATTAAAACTTGGGGTAATCAATTCTAGCAATGGCTGAACGGTCTGACCTTCTTTGGTAAGCGGTCTACCTAAGGCTTTTTCCAGACGATTGAGTGTGTCCAGCAAGAACTGTGGCACTTTCACTTCGCGCAGGCAGATAAACTCAATATAACGCTTCAACATGGTGGTGCCTTCACTGAGGGCAACCACATCACTGGTCTGAACCTGTTGCGGCTGAGCCATGATTTTACGCATCAGCTCAGCAGAATATTGAGTAATTTGTGATAAGTGAGGCATATCAATCAGAGCAAGTACTTGAGTACATTGTTCAAACTGGTTGAGTGCATCATCAATCCCGAAGGGTAAGGCTTGTTCTTCGGCAAGGGTATTGACGGCTGTTTCTACCAATTTAATCGAATTATCGATCTCATTTTTTATTATTAATAATGCCGTTGGGTCGAAGTGAATCGAGGTTTGGTAAGACATATGACCTACACCTTTCCTGAGTTGTTATATCCATGGGCCTTCTGAAAAAGAAGGCCTGATTCTTTAAGAGTTAATATAACGTAAGTTTTAAAACTTGAAATACAAAAAGTTACATTGAGCAGTAAATTTATTTTGCGAAAAGGCAAGGTTCGCCATGTTTTTGCTCGAATTGTTTGACCCAGGTCTCATGTTCATTTAACTCATGTTCAGAAGGCTCGATCACAGGTAAATCGACTTCCACGCGTTGACGGGTGGTTTTATTCTGATTTTGTTCGGTCTGGGAGAGGGCATCCATATCAAAAGAGACCTGCCCGCCGGTCATGGCAAGGTACACATCTGCCAGAATCTCAGCATCGAGTAACGCACCGTGGAAAGTACGATCGCGTGCAGGAATTTCGTAACGGCGTACCAAGGCATCCAGAGAGTTCTTTTGTCCTGGATGCTTGTTTTTGGCCATTGCCAAGGTATCGGTGACGTCGCAGACTTCTGAAAGTGCAGGTAGCCCAGTGCGTTTGAACTCCATATCCAGGAAGTTCATATCGAAGGTCGCGTTATGCGCAATAATTTCAGCGCCCTTCAGGTAAGCAAATAGAACGTCGGCAATTTCGGCGTACTTCGGCTTGTCTTTTAAAAAGTCATCGCTGATACCGTGGACATTTTCAGAGTCACCAACCGGTTTTTCCGGATTGATATAAATATGAATCGAGCTACCGGTCAGTTTACGGTTGATCATCTCAATCGCACCAACCTCGATAATCCGGTCGCCATCCTGAAAGTAAAAACCGGTGGTCTCGGTATCCAGAATCAGTTGACGGGGGCCTTGCAGCTTTAATTTTGCTTCAGTGACAACAATCTGTGGATGTTGACTGGAAACTGGTGCCGAGGACGTCTCTTCTGAAGTTTCAATTTCGTCTGCAACATCATCTTCAGTGTCTTCGATCATCTCAACATCATCCGCTTCTGCATCCATATCCAAGCCAAAAGGATCATTTAAGAGCCAGTCTGCTTCAGGCTTTTTTGTATCAGCGTTAGCCTGCGTTGCATTTTTTAATTGTTGAGCCGTCTGTTCTGCGCCTAAATTTGCCAGCTGATCGGCCATTTCATTGCCTTCATGGCCGGCATGTCCCTTGATCCAGTTCCACTCGATGTTTCGATTGGCACAGACAGCATCCAGTTTTTGCCATAAATCCGGATTTTTAACATCTTTCCAGTTTTTCTTTTTCCAGCCATGAATCCACTCGGTGATGCCTTGTTTGACATAGTTGGAATCTGTCCAGATAATTAGATGCGCATCTACCGGGCAAAAGGAAACCCCTTCAATAGCCGCTTGCAGTTCCATGCGGTTGTTGGTTGTTAACGCTTCACCGCCACAAAGCTTGTGTTCACCTTGTTCGGTAATGACATACGCACCCCAACCACCGAGACCTGGGTTTCCTTTGCATGCGCCATCAACATAAAGCGTGATTGTTTGTGACATATCTGAACCTGAACAATAAAATAAGCAGCGTGAAAAATCTGAGTTTTAGAATCCGAAAATGAAAGCTAATCTTCAATTGCGGATTAAGCAAATGAACCAGAACCCAGATTTTTACTTGAGTTCAGATCATTTGAGAATTTTAGCATCCCCATGCCCGAAGGGGTATTGTAAAGCCAAATTCTGTTTTTGAACGTTACAAAACTCATCTTTTTTAATTTCTTGTAACATTTCCATGCAAATCACGTTAAATTATTACCTTGTCTAAGTGACATGCTTTAATACAATGGCAAATCTAAAGTAAAACTAGCGTGAGTTGACTGGAAGTTTTTATGTATAAATCGGGCAAATTGATGTCGCAAACATCTGCAACATCATTATTCAAAATCACTGTACTCACTTCTGCTCTAGCCGCGTTGGGAATTACCACGGGTTGTTCTTCAACACCTCAATCAGGGAAAACCTCATCTTCTAAACAGGTCGGTTCAGGCTATCTGGACGCAAGCAGTTTAGATTCACTGGAAGACTTGCTTTCTGCAACCGATATGCGTGCTGTGGAAGGGGATCGTTTACTGGTGTTAAAACACGGTGATGTGTGGAAACGCATGACAGTCGGTTTCAAGATGGACTTGAATCATTGGGATTCCCGTATTGAAGCACAACGTAGCTGGTTTATTTCACGTCAACCTTACCTAGACCGTTTGAGCGCCCGTGCCAGTCGTTATTTATATCATACGGTCAAAGAAGCTGAACGTCGCGGTATGCCGACCGAGCTGGCTTTACTTCCGATTATTGAAAGTTCTTACGATCCGGCAGCGACCAGTAGTGCTGCGGCTGCAGGTTTATGGCAGTTTATTCCAAGTACGGGACGTATTTATGGTTTGCAACAAACCAGCCTGTATGATGGTCGCCGTGACGTTGTAGAGTCAACCCGTGCTGCCTATGAGTTTTTTGGAAGCTTGTATAACCAGTTTGGTTCATGGGAACTTGCGCTGGCTGCTTATAATGCTGGCCCAGGCCGTATTCAGCAGGCGATTAACCGTAACCGTGCCGCTGGCCTGCCAACCGATTACTGGTCCTTAAAACTGCCGCAAGAAACCATGAACTATGTACCGCGTTTCTTGGCAGTTGCCCAAATTATTAAAAATCCGGGGGCGTATGGCGTGAGTTTACCGCCGATTGCCAACCGTCCTCACTTCCGTGAAGTCAGTTTGTCAGCACCACTCGAGTTAAACCAGATTGCTTCGATTACCGGTTTGAGTCGTGCCGAATTATATGCATTGAACCCGGGCTATCGTGGCGAAATGGTTGATCCAATGAGTCCGATGCGGATTTTAATCCCAGCGGATTTGAGCCCATCAATTGATGCCAAGCTACGTTCAGGCAAATCAGGTTCAGGTGGTTTCTGGGCCAGCAATAAAACACCACCGCCAATGGCAAACAGTTCGTCGAGTACATCGACCACTATTCGGACCACACCCAGCACACCACAAACCGTGAGTCCATCGACCAAGACACCACCGAATTTAACAGCCAGCAATAGCACGCGTACCACCACGCCAACCATTCCAAAGTCAAAGGTCAATACGCCTAGAGGATCGGATGCGCTGGCTTCATTTGCAGCCGCCGCAGATGTGCCAAGTGCACCACGTATTCCTGTGGCAATTACGCCTGCTGCAAATGTTAAACCTGTGAAAACAGAGCCACCAATTTCACTGAAAGAGCGTGAGCAGATCACGGCTGCAATCAAGGAAGAGGGTAAAAAGGAAACCGTTGCTCAGGCTTTAGAGCCACAAGCGACTCAGGCTGAACGGGATCAGGTGGTTGCAGAAATTAAGGCAATTGCGCCGAAAGGGACCGAGATTGTCGACCCGTTTGATGGCAAAATTAAGTTAACTGCGATTCAAACCAGCCAATCGGTTGCAGATGAAAAAGGTCAGGAAGTCAGTAAGGGCTTTGCTTATCCGAAAAATCTGGTTGAAGACAGTGCTACGGCAAATAGTGAAGACGCTAAACGTAACCAGGGCAAGCCCTATATCAAGACCGATACCGATGTCGTTGTAACTGCACCGAAGGGTAAACGCAGTACCTATGTGGTACAACCAGGGGATACCTTGGCAGTTATTGCCCAGAAAAATGGTGTGAACTGGCGCGATATTGCACAATGGAACCAGATTGATCCAAACGGAACTTTATTTGTTGGCGCAAGTTTGTATTTATACAATGCCAAACCACAAGCGGAAGCACCGAAAGCCGCAGAGAAACCCGACAGCTATGTGGTGCAATCAGGTGATAGCTTAACCAATCTGGCTTCACGTTTTGATTTAAGCCTGAAGCAGCTCGCGGATTATAATAATCTATCTGTGACGGATGGTTTATTCGTTGGTCAACGACTTACATTGCTTGAGCCTAAAAATAATGCACGTACGACTCAGCAAAGCGCCCGTAATAACGAGACCAAAGCGTCTGCTACAGCCAAGATCGCGACAAAATCTTATACGGTTAAGCGTGGCGAATACTTGAAACTGATTGCTGATCGTTATGCATTATCGAATCAGGAACTGGCGTCTTTAACCTCGGGTTTAACTGCGGGCAGCAGTTTATTTGTTGGGCAGAAAATCAATGTTCCATTGCATGAAGTTTCGCAAACAGAAGAAGCTGCCGAGCCGACTAAAAACACGGTTAAATATGAAAATGTAACGGCATCGACCAGTTATAAAACTGAAAACTATACCGTGCAACGGGGTGATACCTTATCCAGCATTGCAACCAAGTCAAAAATCAGCTTGAGTGAACTGGCTGAACTTAATAGTTTAAAGGCAAATAGCGGTGTGCGTTTAGGCCAAAGTTTAAAGATTCCAGCTGGTTCAACCGTGCCTGACCAGTATGTAGTCCAGTCAGGTGATAGCCTGAATGCGATTGCTGCCAAATACAACCTGCAATTAAGCTATGTGGCTGACCTGAATGGTCTGGAACGAACTGCAGGTGTACGTGTAGGTCAACGCTTGAAATTAACAGGCGATGTTCCTGCAAAAACAGTGACTGGCAGCAATACAAAGTCGAGAGAAGACAGCACACCAGAAGTCTATACCGTCAAGTCGGGTGACACCTTAGGCAATATTGCCAACCGTTATAATTTACAACTGGATTATGTGGCTGGCTTAAATGGTTTAACCCGTAGCAGTAACGTACGTATCGGTCAACGCTTGAAACTTACGGGAGATGCGCCTAAGGCTGAAACAGCAAGCGTAGACACGCCGAAAACAGCCCCTAAAGCTGCAGCACCAGGCCGCAACACCGAGCGCTATAGTGTAAAAGCAGGCGAGTCATTGAACAGTATTGCCAATCGTTTTGGTATGTCGGGCCGTGAGTTGGCAGATTTAAATAATCTGAAAGCCAATACCAGTCTGCAACGTGGGCAAAATATCTTGGTACCGAAAACCATTGCCGAGTACAAAGTTAAACGTGGCGATACGCTAATTGGTTTAGCAAGTCGTTATGGCATGGAAACCAATGCATTGGCAGAAATGAATGACTTAACCCCAAGTACTCAGTTACGCATTGGTGATGTGATTAAAGTGCCTAGCCTGTAATTCAGCATGAATTCATTGCTTTGCATAAAAAGGCTTAGTCTATGCTATGGACTAAGCCTTTTTGCTCCGCTTTCATTTGCCGCCATCCACACCACCCCCTATTTGGCCATGCATGTGCAGCCTAAATATGCCCAGCTCAAGGCAATGCCTTATGCTAATCCCAATGCGCCCAAAGGTGGAGTGCTCAGTCAGTCCAGTCTGGGAACCTTTGATAATTTAAATAGCATGAATGGCAAGGGCAGTTCCACCGAAGGGGTGAATTACCTGTTTGATAGCCTGATGGATCGTTCGCTGGATGAACCTCGGGTAATGTATCCCTTACTGGCTGAACAGGTCAGTTATGATCCGGATCATTTACAGTCGATCACCTTCCATCTAAATTCAAAAGCCCGTTTTAATAATGGGCAGCCGTTAACGGCAGAAGACGTCAAATTTACCTTTGACACCTACCAAACCAAAGCCAATCTTGGCTTTCAAATGTATTTGTCTGATCTGGCCAGAACGGAAGTGTTGTCTCGGCATCAGGTGAAATTCATTTTTAAATCTAAACATAATGTCGAAATGCCCCTGATCGTGGCGAGCTTACCGATCTATTCAAAACAGGACTGGAAAAATAAAGATTTTAGCCGTGTCACGCTGCACCCCATAGTCGGTTCAGGGCCTTATATGGTGGAACGTATTGATGCCGGGCGCAGTATTACCTATAAACGCAGTCCGAACTATTGGGCCAAAGATTTGCCGGTGAATAAAGGCCGTTATAATTTTGATCGATTGAAATACGTCTATTACCGAAATTTAGAGGTCAGTTTTGAAGGCTTTAAATCACGGCAATTTAATTTATACGAAGAAAAAAATATCCGGAATTGGGTTACCTCCTATCATTTCCCGGCTGCGAAAGCAGGCTTGGTCAAAAAATACAAAGCACGTTTAGCCACACCGCTTGATATTCAAAGTCTGGTATTTAATATCCGTCGCGCGCCTTTAAATGACATTCATCTACGTCAGGCATTGACCTATGCCTATGATTTTGAATGGCAGAATAAAGCGTTGTTTTTTAATCAAAATCAGCGCTTACAAAGTTATTTTGACAATACCGATCTGGCTGCCACAGGTCGTCCCAGTGCTGCGGAGTTGAAAGTATTGCAGCCCTATCTGGCACAACTGAATCCGTTGATGCAACAAGGAGTATTGGCAGACTGGCGCTATCCGGTTTCCGATGCCAGTGGCTTTAACCGAAACAATTTATTGATCGCGCAAAAGCTTTTAAAAGCTGCGGGTTATGTGATTCGTGACGGAAAATTATATGATCGCACTGGCAAAGCCATTCAAATTGAACTGCTGATGCAGCAGGAAAATCCGCAACGTGAGCTGATGCCTTTTGTACGGAACCTGAAAAGACTGGGGATTCAGGTTAATCTGAGACAGGTCGATGTTCCTCAATATATGGAACGGATTCGCCGTCAGGATTTTGATATGATGGTATTGAAATTGCCGCAGACCTTAACGCCGGGTAAAGAACAGGCGCAATTCTGGGGGAGTGCAGCAGCAGATGAAGCGGGTAACTATAACTATTCAGGGATTAAAAATCCTGTCATTGATCAGATGATTGAAAAAATTGTCAGGGCCAAAACACGTGAAGAAGTTGTGCTGTATACCCGTGTGCTTGATCGTTTGTTACGTGCAGGTTATTACCAGATTCTGACCTATGGAAAACCTGAACGCTGGTTTGCCTATTGGGATATTTATCAGCAACCGTCAGTGAAGCCAAAGCTTTCTGTGGGATGGGAATATTGGTGGGTGGATGCAGATAAGGCTAGGAAACAGGGGCAGTCTGTTCAAAAGCATTAATTAGCATGCTTTTGACTAGCGTTTGATGAAGTTGTTAGATTAATATGACGGTGTCTTCCCGAGTTCTCATCTTAATTTCAGGATAAGCTTTCAGCTAGATTGATTTTGGTTTCGCCTAACAAGCAGCTACGCTGCGGAAGCAAGGCTTGTTGCGCTGCTATAATCGTAGCTCACCACAAAACCTGTTTACTTATTGGACCTCTTTTATTATTTCGCAACTACATGATCTTGTTTAAACCACGCAGCTTGTGGATGACATTTCCGCGTATTTTATCTCATGTTAGATTTCATAAAAACTGAGTAAATTAATGAATAAGGGTTCGATTTCAATGATGCACTATATTCTAAAAAGAATGTTGTTGATGATCCCGACATTATTTTTGATTTTATTGATTAATTTTTTGATTGTACAAATTGCGCCTGGCGGGCCCGTTGAACAGGCCATTCAGCACATTCAAAATGCACAAGGTTTAGGTGCAGGAGCAAGCGGACAGACGAGTTTGGCGAATCTGGCACAATATCAGGGTGCACGGGGTTTAAGCCCTGAAATGATCGAAAAGATTAAAGCCCAGTATGGCTTTGATCGTCCTGTTGCAGAACGTTTCTGGCTGATGCTGAAGGGCTATATGCATCTGGATTTTGGCAGCAGTTTTTTTAAAGATAAACCTGTCACGCAACTGCTCTATGAAAAGCTGCCTGTGACCTTGTCTTTGGGGTTGTGGAGTACTTTCCTGATCTATCTGATTGCTATTCCACTCGGGATAAAAAAAGCAAAAAACAATGGCCTACTGTTTGATCAATCCACATCGTTATTATTGGCGGTCAGTTATGCCATTCCATCTTTTGTTTTTGCCATTTTATTGATTGTGTTTTTTGCAGGTGGCAGTTATCTGCAATGGTTTCCATTACAAGGGCTGGTGTCTGAAAATTTCTCCCAGTTAAGCTTGCTGGCAAAAATCAAAGATTATCTGTGGCACATGTGTTTGCCGATTTTGAGTATGCTGCTCGGTAGCTTTGCCGCACGGACTTACCTGACAAAATATGCATTTGTAGAAGAGCTGAACAAGCCTTATGTATTAACAGCCCGAGCGAAAGGATTAAGTGAAAACCAGGTGTTGTATGGACATGTCTTTCGTAATGCCATTCTGATTGTGGTTGCTGCTTTGCCAGAAACGCTGGTGGGTATTTTCTTTGTCGGTAATTTATTTATCGAGATCATTTTTAATCTGGATGGGATCGGATTATTAGGCTTTGAGGCAATTACTCAACGTGATTATCCGGTTATTTTTGGCACTTTATTTTTATTTACCCTATTCGGCATGCTTTTACGTTTACTGGGTGATTTACTTTATCAGCTCATCGATCCGCGAATTGATTTTGAATCAAGAGGTGGGCAATGATATCACCGTTGATGCAAGCGCGATTTGATCGTTTTCGGGAAAATAAGCTGGGCTTTCGGTGCCTGATTCTGTTCTTGATTATTTTCGTACTGTCTTTGCTGGCGGAACTGATTGCTAACGATAAACCTTTGCTGGTGCGTTATCAGCAGTCATTCTATTTTCCGATTCTGACAGATTATCCGGAAACCACCTTTGGTGGAGAGTTTGAAACGACAACGGATTATCAAGACCCTGTGGTCAAGCAGTTGATACAGGCGCAGGGCTGGATGATTTCTCCCCCCGTGGCTTTTTCCTATCAATCCCCGAATCTGTCCCTTGCTGTACCCGTGCCTTCTGCTCCAAGCGCACAGAACTGGCTGGGCACCGATGATCAGGGGCGGGATGTATTTGCCCGAATCCTGTACGGTCTGCGGGTTTCGTTGCTGTTCGGATTTGCACTCACACTCTGTTCTGCGGTGCTCGGGATGATAGTGGGGGCAATACAGGGCTACTATGGTGGCTGGGTTGACTTGATTGGACAGCGCATTCTGGAAGTGTGGGGTGGCTTACCGATGCTTTTCATTGTGATGATTCTGGTCAGTATGTTTAGCCCGAGCGTGTATTGGCTGTTTGTGATCATGCTGCTGTTTGGCTGGACCGAGCTTGTGGGGTTGGTACGTGCCGAATTTCTGCGTGCCCGCAATCTGGATTATGTTCGTGCGGCCCAAGCCTTAGGTGTCAGTCAGCATAAGATTATCTTTAAACACATTTTACCCAATGCGATGAGTTCTAGCCTGTCACAAATTCCCTTTATGCTCACGGCCAATATTATTGCCTTAACTGCACTGGATTTTTTGGGTTATGGCTTGCCACCGGATGCGGCTTCGCTTGGCGAACTATTATTACAAGGGAAAAATAATCTGGATTCACCGTGGCTGGTGTTGTCGGGCTTTTTTAGCTTGGCGATGGTTTTGTCTTTGCTGATCTATATTGGGGAGGCGGCACGTGATGCATTTGACCCAAGACGATAATTTGCCTCTAAAACAACCTTTACTCAACGTACAGCAGCTCAGTATTAGTCATGGTTCAGAAAAGCTGCTTGAGCAGGTCAGTTTTGAAATTTACCCTACACAGACGCTTGCCATCGTGGGGGAAAGTGGTTCAGGTAAATCCATTACTGGACTGGCATTGTTGGGGTTGTTGCCGAAGACCTTGCAAGTGACAGGAGTCGTTCAATTTCAGGGTCAGGACATACTGAAATTGAGCCAACCGCAGTTGCAGCACATACGTGGCAAAAAAATTGCCATGATTTTTCAGGAGCCGATGACAGCGTTGAATCCTTTGCATAGCGTGGAAAAAATGCTTGGCGAAAGCCTGCTTTTAAAGGGTGAGACAAAAGCTACGCTACGACTGCACACACTAGGCTTATTGCATGAGGTGGGGCTGCCAGAAGCAGAACATATTTTAAAGCGTTATCCTCATGAATTGTCTGGCGGTCAACGTCAACGCGTGATGATTGCCATGGCTTTGGCTCTAGAGCCTGAGATATTAATTGCAGATGAGCCGACCACGGCTTTAGATGTGCTGTTACAGGCACAGGTCTTGAGCTTATTAAAAAAACTACAGCAACAACGCCAGATGGCAATGATTTTGATTAGTCATGATCTTAGTCTGGTTCAGCAATATGCAGATCATGTGCTGGTGCTGAATCAAGGGTGTGTAGAAGAGCAGGGCGGTAGCACGGAAATCTTTAGCTGTCCTCAGACCGTCTATACACAAAATTTATTAAATCACGATTTTGGGCAAGCTTTAACCTTACAAGCGACTGAGCCTGTGCTTGAACTCAAACAGGTCACAGTAAAATATCCCTTAAAACGAGGTGTATTGAACAGGATTCAGTCTTATAAAATTGCCGCTGAATCCATCAGCTTCAGGCTCATGCGAGGTGAGGCGCTAGGCATTGTCGGGGAAAGTGGTTCAGGTAAGTCCTCGATTGCCTTGGCAATTGCCCGTTTACTTGCCAGTACAGGTGAAATCAGTTTTCAGAGCCAAGACCTGAACCAGCTTAACCAGAAGCAGCTTCGACCGATTCGTCGTGACTTGCAAATTGTCTTTCAGGATCCTTTGAGTAGTTTAAATCCGCGAATGACGGTTGGGCAGAGTATTGCCGAAGGACTTGAATTACAGTCTATGTCCCCACAACAATGCGCAGCAAAAATTGCAGAAGTTTTACTCAAGGTTGAATTATCTCCAGAGGATAAACATAAATATCCACATCAGCTTTCGGGCGGGCAACGGCAGAGGGTTGCACTGGCACGTGCGCTGGTGGTACAGCCGAAACTGATTATTCTGGATGAACCTACTTCAGCGCTGGATCGATCTACCCAGCTTGCCATCATTCAATTATTGCGGCGTTTGCAACAGCAAGAGCAGATCAGTTATCTGTTCATTAGTCATGACTTGCAAGTCATAAAAGCCTTGTGTCAGCAAGTGCTGGTGATGCATGCAGGGAAAGCCTTGGAATATCAGGCAACCGAGACCTTATTTGCCCATCCTCAAACTGAATACACCCGTCAGCTCATTGCTGCCAGCCAATATGAGCATTGTAAATAAACTGACATGTGATATTGTCAATTTGTCGGAACAACTATTGACAGCCATAATAATCAGATTAAATTAGAGTAAACACTCTAATTAAAGCAGAGGATGACCATGAGTCAGATTGCAGACAGTATCCAGATACGCAATACCACATTTAAGAACCGCATCATTAAAGGGGCAATGAGTGAAGCGCTTGCCAATGATGGAGGACAACCCAATGATGTGCTGATTGGATTATATGAAGCCTGGGCGAAAGGTGGTTTAGGCTGTGCCATTACAGGCAATGTGATGGTCAATATCGGGGCCAAGAATGAGCCAGGTGTGGTGGCAATTGAAAGCGAACGTGATCTGGAAAAGTTAAAGCAATGGGCTGCCGTGGGTAAAAAACACGGGATGGTGCAATTGATTCAACTGTCACATCCTGGTCGCCAGTGTCCAAAGGGTTTAAATAAAGAAACGGTTGCACCTTCAGCTGTGCCTTTTAGCCCTGTATTGGCAACCATGTTTGGCACGCCACGTGAGCTGACGCATGCAGAAATTCTGGATATTATCCAGCGATTTGCAACTGCTGCTGCGGTGTGTGAAAAAGCAGGTTTTGAAGGGGTACAATTCCATGGTGCACATGGTTATTTGATCAGCCAGTTTTTATCACCTTTAACCAATAAACGTACTGATCAATGGGGTGGTTCCATTGAGAACCGGATGCGTTTCTTGTTGGAAATCTACAAGGCCGTACGTGCAGTCACTTCCGAAAACTTCATCATTTCGGTCAAATTAAATTCCGCTGATTTCCAGCGTGGCGGAATTACCGAAGAAGATGTAATTACCGTATTTAAGGCAATTGATGCAGCTGGCGTTGATATCATTGAAATCTCTGGCGGTACCTATGAAGCGCCTGCGATGGCAGGTGCAAAAGCAGAAAAACGCAAAGCCAGCACCATTGCCCGTGAAGCCTATTTCTTGGAATTCGCCGAAAAGATCCGTGAGCATGTGTCATGTAAGCTGATGGTAACTGGTGGCTTCCGTACAGTGGAAGGAATGAATGCTGCATTGCAAAGTGGTGCATGTGATTTTATTGGAATTGCGCGTCCGTTGGCAGTTGAAGTTGATTTACCTGAACGTTTAATCGCAGGACATGATGTCCGTTATGCAGTGAATCAGATTAAAACAGGAATTCCATTTGTAGATAAAATGGCCATCATGGAAATCATCTGGTATGCAGCACAATTTAAGGCGATTGGACAAGGCAAAAAACCAAATCCAAAACTGTCTCCATTATTGGTATTTTTGAATTATGCCAAAGGAAATATCAAGGCAGTGGTAAAAGGCCGTGTCAATTCGCGTAAGTCAGCTTAATTTACGTCAGGGCTCTTCGGAGTCCTTTTTATTAGGACAATAAAAAAGCCACTGTCTTAAGATGCAGTGGCTTTTTTGAATTTGGCGTCCCTACGGGGATTCGAACCCCGGTTACCGCCGTGAAAGGGCGATGTCCTAGGCCTCTAGACGATAGGGACTTCTTGAGGTGGGTGTATATTAGGGCTCTGTCACTAAAGTGTCAAGAAGGTGAGGAGACAGTTTGTTCAAAATATAGCAAAACAGTTCAGCCGTTTTCTGGGTATCGTATAACGCGGAGTGCGCTTCTTTACCATCAAACTCGATTCCAGCCTGAATACAAGCACGTGCCAACACGGTTTGACCGAACATCACCGCGCTTAGCGTCACCGTATCAAAGACTGAAAAGCTATGGAACGGATTCTGGTTCTTCGTTCCAGAACGCGCAATCGCAGCTTGCAGGAAACCTAAATCGAAGTGTGCATTATGACCCACCAACACGGCATGGGTACAATGTTGCGCTTTGCGGACTTCATTTAAAGATTTGAAAATACGGCGTAAAGCAGTACGTTCATCTTCAGCCATGGCGATACGCATTGGGTTAGAAGGGTCAATACCAATGAAATCCAGCGAGCGGCGATCCAGGTTGGCACCTTCGAACGGATTGATATGCGCTTGAAACGATGGGCCTGGTACAAATTGACCGTTTTCATCGTAAACAATTGGAATACACGCGATTTCAAGCAGTGCATCGGTTTGTGAGTTAAAACCTGCTGTTTCGACATCGACCACAACAGGCAAAAATCCACGAAAACGCTGACCAATTACAGGCGCTTTGTTTTCTTCTTGTGTCACACTTTTCTCCATTGCAGCGTTTTACCTGCATGAAGTGGAATGATTTTTTGATCTTCAAGATAATCAAAAGACTCGGCAACCGTATTTTCTTCTTTCACCAAGGTGATAGTTGAAGTATTACGTGGTAAACCATAGAAATCAGCACCGAACATGCTGGCAAAACCTTCCAGACGTTCCAGCTTGCCGACCTGGTCAAATGCCTGTGCATACAGCTCAATGGCATTGGGTGCGCTATAGCAGCCCGCACAGCCACATGCATTCTCTTTGGCATTTTGCGCATGCGGTGCGCTATCTGTGCCGAGGAAGAATTTTGGATTACCGCTGGTCGCCACTTCTAATAACGTGGTTTGGTGAGTTTGACGTTTTAAAATTGGCAAACAGTAGAAGTGCGGTTTAACACCGCCGACCAACATGTCATTACGGTTAAACAGTAAATGTTGCGGGGTAATTGTTGCAGCAACATTACGATCCTGTTCAAGCACAAAATTAGCCGCATCGCTTGTTGTAATATGTTCTAGCACGACTTTTAATTGCGGGAATTGCTTGAGCAGCGGTGACAGGACTTCATCCAGAAATCTTTTTTCACGATCAAAAATATCGACGTGATTATGGGTTACTTCACCATGTAGCAATAAAGGAACCTGATGTTCCTCAAGCTGTTCAATCACGCCATATACCTTACGGATATCACTAACACCATTATCCGAGTTGGTGGTTGCACCGGCAGGATAGAGCTTGATTGCATTGACGAATTCAGATTCTTTGATTTTACGAACTTCATCCGGAGATGTGTGATCAGTAAAATAAAGCACCATGCGTGGATCAAAATTCAGGCCTTCTGGTACATGCGCCAGAATACGTTCACGGTATGCCAAAGCTTCTTCGACAGTTTTAACGGGTGGAACAAGATTCGGCATGCAAATTGCGCGGGCAAATTGTTTGGCTAAATCAGGGACAGTACGTTTTAAAGCTAAACCATCACGCAGGTGTGCGTGCCAATCATCGGGTTGTAAAAGTGTAAGAGTATTCAAGGTCTACTTCAAACTTAAAAATAATACAAATAATAATGCATAAACCGCGAAAATGGTAACTACAATTACGGATAAGTGGTTAAGCAAAGCACATGACAAAATGAGAAATTGTGTTATTTTTATGCGGCACAAGAACAGTGCATTATAAAAAGAGTCGTCGGGATGGATAAGCAATATGATCTTGATCAATTAAGGAGATCAAAAGAAGATCTAGAGCAGCTTGTTGCCCAACATGTCCAGTCCAAAAATGCCCATCAAACTTTACCCCAAAATCTGGAAAATGAATTCTGGAACTTTAATATTGACCGGACCCGGATGAATGCCATTCAATTTTTCGGTCAGGGTGTCATTACCTATACGATTTTCGTATTACTGATTTTACCCACCAATTTTATTGTAATACGCAACAGTGAAAATTTTGTTCTGGATTTTATTTATAGCATCCTCAGCCTGATTGTGGTCGGCGCTGCGCTGTTCCTGTTTTGGGCCGTGTCCCGTTTTAAACAACTAAGTTCCTTATTTTATCCGGCTGTTTGTGTGATTGTTTTTCTGACCATCGTATTGACCTCATTGTTAATGATGAGTGTCTCCAATGTGGTCTTGCAAAATCAGGCTATGGTGCTGGTGGCATTCCTGTACATGTTAGGTTTTATCCTGAGTGGTATTCGACCGGTACATATGCTGTGGATTGGTTCTTTTGCGGCTTTGAGCATTGTTGTATTTCTATATGTATTGAATATTCCCTGTGATTTTCTCATGATCGGCAGGACCCTGATTGGCAGTTTATTATTGGGTTTTTCAATTAGTGTGATGCTGACCTCCAAAGAGAGAAAAATATTTATCAAGTCAAAAATTTCGGAAATTGATGAGCAGATTTTACGCCTGCAGGCCTCTGAACTGTTACATCTCAGTCAGCATGATGAACTGACCAATGTTTCAAACCGCCGTACTTTTGAGGAAATGTGTACTTATTATTATCAGCAGGCCTGTAAAGAGCATACTGCCTTGTCGGTGCTATTTATCGATATTGATTATTTTAAAAACTATAATGATTTTTATGGTCACCAAATGGGGGATCAGGTCATTTCTGAAATTGCCAAAACGATCAAAGGCTCGATTCGGCATATGGACTTTGTAGCGCGTTATGGTGGTGAAGAATTTGTAGTATTGCTTCCTGAAACCTCAGCTCAAGGGGCCTATGCGGTGGCGACCAATATCTATCGCGCGATTGACCGCTTAATGATCCCGCATCAAAAATCAATGGTTTCTTATTATGTCACTATTAGTTTGGGGATTACGGTGTTTAACGGCAATGCAAAAATCAGTCAGGAAATGCTGATCCATACTGCTGATAAAGCGTTATACCGTGCTAAGCAACTGGGACGTAACCAGATTTACTATCAGCCATTACCGGTCGTAGAAGAAAATATTTAGTCCATAAAAAAACCGGATATCAAGGCGATATCCGGTTTCTGTCTAGAACAATTCTGAATTATTCCAAGAATTTTACAGTCACACCTGAACGTACTTTGGCGCCCAAATCATTGGCATCCCAGTTGGTCAAACGGATACAGCCATGTGATGCAGTCTTAGAAATTAAAGACGGATTAGGCGTACCATGGATACCAAACGATTTCTTGCTCAAACCGATCCAGATATTGCCGACTGGCGCATTTGGACCTGGTGGTAGAGAAAGCGGTTTAAGGTTTTTACCTTGTACAAAGTTTGATGGTGAGTAGCTATACCAAGGGTTTTTCGCTACGCCCACTACTTTATAGGTACCTGCCGGAGAAGGCGTATCAGTACTGCCAATTGTTGCAGGAAATGAAGCAATCATCTGGTTATTGCTGTTGAATAAATACAGTTGACGTGCACCTTTATGCGCCACGATCAAATGAATATCTTCAGGCAAGTCATTGCGGACATTAGCCACAATAATTTTTTCACCTGGTTTTTTAAATGTTGCAGTAGGATTTAGCTTCTTCAAGAAAGCCTCGTCCATGTGGAATTTTTCACCCAGCATTTCTGTCACACGGGTGTAGTACAAGCCTTTCATTTTTGCCTGTAAAGCATAGTCTGACGGGATTGAATCCGCATACGGGCCTTTAAAGTCCGCTTCGGTCAGCGTGTATTCTACATAAGCAGGTTTGGTTTGCTTGGCAACCAGCGCATCCCAGGTTTCTTTGGTTAATTGACCTGTAGGGGTAATACCGTTCATTTGCTGGAATGAAGCAATCGCTTTTAAGGTATTTTTACCATTTGAACCATCAATAGCACCCGGTGAAGCATGTGCATTGTTGAGCATGACGTGTGCACGGGCATAGGCTGGAAGCTGGCCTTTAGGTAAACTTTCAGGCCATTCAGCATTATTCATGCTATCCAGGGTCCATGAAACTTTCGCCGCAGGAGCAGCAGTCGTGGTGCTTGTGCTTGAGTCAGGTGTATTTTCTAATTTTTGCGATACAGCTGAAGCAGCACCAGTATTTACCTGAGGTTCAGATGCGGCTTGGGCGACGACACTCGAAGCGGGTTGAGCTGCAACAGCTGAAGCAGGGCGCTCAATGGCGAGAGGATCAATCGGATCTTGTACTGAACCAGCAATTTTTTTGGGATTTAATGGTTGCTCAGTTGTTGGAGCAGCAAAAGCAACATTAGCAAGAATACAACTTAAACTCATAGCGAGTAATGAGCGAACAAACATGTAATTCAACCTTATGAATTATTCATATTGAGATATAAGATATTGCAAGTATTACAGAAAATGAGCGCGCTTGCAGTAGCAGTTTTGTGTCAAAGCGAAAATTTATTTTAAGCCTGAAATTTTGTATGGCATTCAAATTATAAATTCCAAGCTAACTTTGTTATCATGCGCGATATATGAAAATTTAGAGATTGGTAATGACAACGTTGAAAAATGATCGTTTTTTACGAGCTTTATTACGTGAACCTGTAGACACCACGCCCGTATGGATGATGCGTCAAGCAGGACGTTATTTACCAGAATATCGGGAAACACGTGCGCAGGCCGGTGATTTCCTTTCTTTATGCAAGAATACTGAATTTGCTTGTGAAGTGACATTACAGCCATTGCGTCGTTATGAACTGGATGCGGCGATTTTATTTTCGGATATTTTAACGGTTCCTGATGCGCTGGGTTTAGGCTTATATTTTGAAACAGGGGAAGGTCCAAAGTTTCATAAAACAGTACGTACTGAACAAGACGTTGCCAATCTGCCTAAACTCAATGCCAAGTCCGATTTGGCCTATGTCATGAATGCAGTTTCGACCATTCGTTCTGCTTTAGGCGGTCAGGTGCCGTTAATCGGTTTTTCTGGCAGTCCCTGGACTTTAGCGACTTATATGATTGAAGGCGGTTCAAGCAAAGAATTCCGTTTTACCAAGAATATGATGTATGCGCAGCCAGAAGTCTTGCACGCATTACTGGATCATCTGGCAGATTCCGTGATTGATTATCTCAATGCACAGATCGATGCCGGTGCTCAGGCAATCCAGATTTTTGACAGCTGGGGCGGTGCACTGGCGCATAGGGAATATGTTGAGTTTTCCTTGAACTATATGAGCAAAATCATTGCCGGGCTGCAGCGAGAAAAAGACGGTCGCCGTATTCCGATTATTGTCTTCACCAAAGGTGGCGGGCAGTGGCTGGAAAATATGCTGACTACGGGTGCAGATGCATTTGGACTGGACTGGACCACACCGCTTTACACTGCACGTGATGTTATTGCAGGACGTGCTGCCTTACAAGGTAACTTAGATCCGGCGGTACTTTACGGTTCAGCGGCTTCAATTGAGAAATCGGTCAAAGCCATGCTGGATGATGCTTATGCCAATGGCGAGAAAACAGGGTATATCGCCAATCTGGGGCATGGTATTACCCAGTGGGTTGATCCGGCACGTCCGAAGATTTTTGTGGATACCGTACATGAATACAGTGCGAAATATCTAGGCTGATATTGAACAGATATTTAAAGTTAAACAGGCTAGGATCAGTTCGTGCAGTTGATTGTATTACCATTCAGTTTTATCACTAAGGCAGCTTCGGCTGCCTTATTTGGGTTATTGCTGCTGATTGCATTTGCAGTCACGGCACCGATGGGAAGTCATGAATACTGGGGCTTCTTTCGCTATGACTATTTACTGTTTTACGCCTTGCTCATTCAGGTCTGTCTGATCTATTTAAAACTGGAGTCATGGGCAGAAGCCAAGGTCATTGCCTTGTTTCATATCATGGCCATGGGGATGGAAATCTTTCTGACCCATCCTGCAATTGCATCCTGGCAATATCCGCAGCCTGCCGTATTTAAATTGTGGACTGTGCCGCTTTTCGCAGGATTTATGTATTCGGCTGTGGGCAGTTTTTTTGCGCGCTCGTTACGGTTATATCAGGTTTCAATGGTAGATTTGCCACGTTTTAGCACAATGTTGTGTCTGGCGGTTTTATCGTATTTAAACTTTATGACCAAGTTTTTTATTCCAGATATCCGGGTGGCTTTATTTATCTGGAGTGTGCTGATTTTCTGGAAGACCCGACTATATTTCCAGCTCCATCAACATCGTTTTAAAGTGCCGATGTTACCGGTTCTGCTGCTGTTGGCATTCCTGATCTGGATTGCTGAAAATATTAGTACTTTCTATCAAATCTGGCTATATCCAAGTCAGGTGGATGCATGGCATATGGTGGGGTGGGGGAAATTAGGGTCTTGGTATTTATTATTATTACTCAGTCTGGTTTTAGTGTTAAAAATTTTGGGTAATCGTGATAAAAATGGGACGTGGCAGCTGAATTAAAAGCGCCATCTTCAATTATTTGAAATTTTATTATGAATATTTCACATATATTTCAAAATTTATTTGCTAAAGCAAGCCAAGCTGGTTATTTTAATTTGTGTGTAAAACAATTACACAACACAATAGTGATAACAAATATTTAAATAATTTATGCTGGAGATCGTTCCTATGTTAAAGAAAATTGCATTAGCTGCATTATTGGCTGCTGGTTCAAGTGTAGCAATGGCTGATAACGATGTAGGTTGTGGTGTGGGTACACAGGTTTGGGCGGGTCAAAAAGGTGTAGTGCCGAAAATTCTTGCGGCTACCACTAATGGTATCTTTACTAACCAGTTACTCGGTATCACATTTGGTACTTTAGGTTGCCGTCAGGGTGGAACAGTGACTGCTCAGGTGGTCACGTTTACCAATGAAAATGCTGAATCTTTAGCGCGTGATATGTCAGTTGGTCAAGGTGAGAGCCTGAATGTACTTGCTGAGTTAATGCAGATCAAAGCCAATGATAAAGCACGTTTCTTTGCAGTATCTAAAGCAAACTTTGCTGAAATCTACTCAAGCAAAAACAAAAATACCCTTCAGGTATTAGACTCTTTACAAAGTGTAATGGCAAAAGATGCGGTGTTAAAAGCATACGTTTAATTTGCTGCATGATAAAACCCTGTCTTGATGGCAGGGTTTTGTTATCGTTATTTTCCTTATACTTAAAATATTTGCTGCTGAATGAAATTAATAACTTTTACGATAGCGTCTTTAATGTGTCATTTTGCACATGCCTCGATTGAAACGGATTTACAGCAATATTTGGACCTTGCTCAACAAAAACAATTAGATCAAAACATTACATGGCAACGTCTGATGTATGCCGATCAAAAACAAAATAGTGAAGTCAGTTATGCCGGTTATTTTTATGCCAAAGATGGCAAAACAAATTTAAATAGCGAATTACAAGCTGATATCAAAGCCTTGTTTCAGCAAGCTGCAGATAATCAGTCGATCCGCTGTAAATTCCCTGCACGCAGCCGTTGGTTGATGCAGCAGCTTCAGATTGACCCTCAACAACTGCCAAAAGTAAATTGTGTGGAATTTGATGAATGGATTAATCAAATTAAACCGCATAAAGCCACCCTGATTTACGCAACGGATTTTATGGGTAATCCCAGTTCGATGTTTGGGCATACCTTGTTACGCCTAGACCCAAAAGACCAGAAGCAGCTCAATCTGGTGTCATACGCAGTCAATTATGCCGCAACCGTGAAAGGCGAGGACAACTGGTCCTATGCATGGAAAGGCTTAACCGGACAGTATCCCGGTGAATATTCATTAATGCCCTATTACCGCAAAGTCAAAGAGTATGGTGATTTTGAAAGCCGTGACTTGTGGGAATATGAACTCAATCTGACACCAGAAGAAACCCGCTTTCTGGTCGAGCATATCTGGGAAATGCAGCACGTCAGTTTTCCCTACTATTTCGTCAGCGATAACTGTGCTTACCGTTTGCTTGGCTTGATTGATCTGGTACGTCCGAATTTAAACTTAAAACAGCAGTTTAATTATGCTGCGATTCCGATTGAAACCTTGAAGGTGGTTGATCAGCAAAATCTGGTTAAAGAGGTGGTCTATCGACCTGCGCTGGAAACCCAGTTACTTGCTCAAGCCAAACAGCATGGCACAGCTTTGGCTAAAGTTGCACATAAAGTCGCCTTTACCGAGGTCGAACAGACACAGCCAATTCTCAAAAATTACAGTCAGTCTGAGCAGGCCAAAATTCTTGAAATGGCCTATGATGATTTATATCTGCAATTTATTAGCCGTAAAGTTGATACTGATTTTGCCCAACCGCAACTGCGCCAGCTCCTTGCTGAGCGTAGTCAGATTCAGGTGGATAAACAACGTCAGGAACCGACCCGACCACAGAAACAGCCTGTTGAAGGGCATCATGCACGCAATATTTCAGTCAATGTGGGTGAGGTACAAGGCCAGAGCTTTGTCGAACTTGGGCATCGTCAGGCCTATCACGACTTGATTGATCCACAAACAGGCTATCGCATGGGTACTCAATTACTGTTTCTGGATGGTAGCGTGCAGTATCGCGATGACAAGCTTAAAGTTGAGCACTTAGATTTTTTATCGGTCAATTCATATAATCCGGTTCAGCCTTTTAAATCGCCCTTAAGCTGGGGGTTTAATCTGGGCTGGAAACAGGAAGCCATTGAAAATGGACAGTTTAGCGAAGATAAGCAACATGGCGTGATGAACCTGAATATGCAAGCCGGCTATAGTCTGGCTGATTATGACCGTCGACATATTTGCTATGGTCAGCTGCAGAGTCATATTCAAGGTGGCAAAGCGCTGGATAAAGGCTGGCGTGTTGGTGTCGGGCCTACAGTGGGGTGTATGAATGTATGGTCAGACAATATCAACAGTGTGGTACAGGTAGAATTACCCTATTGGCAAGATTTAAGTCAGTGGAATCTAAGAGTCGGTACCCAGCTTCAATATAGTTTGAATGCCAATCATGCTATGCGTTTGAATTGGGATTTTGAACAGCAGGATCATAAAGACTGGAATAAAGTGGGTTTAGCTTATATACGGTTTTTCTAATCATGTATCATATTGATCAAGCTAATGAATTTGAAAAATTACAACAATGCCTTGAAGCGCTAAACGGCGTAGTTTCTGATGTACAGAACTGGCGAGTGCCACAGCCAGGTTGTTTAGATCACTGGAATAGTATTAGAGAGCAAATTATTGAATATAAACAGAATGAGTATTTATTCTTTGATTCCTATCCCTCGGCAGCTATCGATATTTATCAATTATTAGAACTGGACATCTATTTTAAAAATTTCTGTCTCGAGATCACTTATCTGATTCGTCTCGGTTATGACCTTGGTCTGGCAGCTGACCAGATCCGCGATATTTATCAGTCTGTCTATGCGTTCTGGCTGGCCTATGCCGACTTACTTTCTCTGATTCAACAGCAGGGACATTCGACTGGTATCACTGCGATTCAACTCACCACTGACTATGCACATGCCTTGTTATTGCTGTGCTGTGCAATCTGTTATGGCGATGAAACCGACATAGTAAAAATCATTGATGGGTTACTGGGTTATCCCTCAGATTGTTTAATTGACCTGATCAGTTATCCTTACCTTGAGGTGGAATCAATTAGTCCTGATTACGCGGTCAGTTATCCCTTTCAACAGCTCGATCAGCTCCTAAATACAGGCGTAGATGCTTCAAGCATAGGGGAGTATGTAGAACAGATCGAATGGGACCAGCAACAAAGCAAATATTGGTCAAAGAAGTTTTTTCATCACATTGCATTATTTGGAAAGTGGCGCTTTGAGGCCTTAATTCTATGTAAACTTTATCAAATCGACCTGAATGAAGTGACGCAATATCAGAGTTTTCCAGAGGCATTTTCGAAAATATCTGATCAGACTTCTACAATCACATAGTATTTTTTCACAGCTTCCACCACTTCAAATGTTCCGGCGAAGGCAGGTGGAATAATGCCTGCATTTCCCGCAGTGACTTCAATAAAAGAATTGGTTTTCGCATCGTGGATACGCACAATCCCTTCAATGATCTGAAAGAATTCTTGCTTGTTTTCAGCAAATTTAATTTTCCAGGCACCGACTTCACACTGCCAGATGCCACAGTCCATATGCGGATGTTGATACAGGTCATAGGTGAGCCGTTCAGGATTACCCTGAACCAGACGATCTGGCCGAGGATAATCAATGCTGGCTTCACTTTGTATTAAATGACCGAAGCCGGCGAGCTGAATGGATGACATATGCAGAATCCGGATTAATAGCTTTCTGGTACAGCGCTCAAGAACTCACGACGTGTGTCTTTATCAGTTTTAAAATCACCAATAAAAGAAACCGTACGCGTAGTCGATTCTTGCTTGCCCACACCACGCATCATCATGCACATATGTGCAGAGTCAATCACCACGGCGACACCACGTGCCTGAGTGACCTGAGCAACAGCTTCGGCAATCTGCTGGGTCAGGTTTTCCTGAACTTGTAAGCGACGTGCAAACATTTCAGTAATACGGGCAAATTTTGATAGACCCAGTACCTGACCCTCAGGTAAATAGGCGATATGCACACGGCCATAAAATGGCAATAAATGGTGTTCGCAAAGCGAATAAAATTCGATATTTTTAACCAATACCATTTCATGGTTATCGGAAGGGAAAAGTGCGCTATTCGTAACTTCTTCAAGCGTTTTGCTATAACCAGAAGTCAAAAAAGAAAAAGCTTTCGCCGCACGCATCGGTGTATCTTGTAAGCCCGGGCGATTCAGGTCTTCGCCAACGGCAGTTAAGATATTTGCGTACGATTGCTGCATAGACATAACAATGTTCACTTAGGTGGGTTGAACAAAAACGGCAATTGTATCAGAAAACGATTAAAAATCTTAATTTTGATATAAATGCCGATTACTGTTTGAATTTAGGGTTCTTTTCAGCACGTTTGAGCAAGACTAAAACTGCTCCTGTCCCCCCCTGATTTTCAGGTGCGCTGACAAAAGCCAATACATCACGGTGTTGTCTGAGCCAGCCGTTGACATAGGTTTTTAAAATCGCTTCGGGGCCTTTACCATGCACGATCTTGATGACATTCTGGTTTTCGTCTTTTGCCATTTGAATGATCTGCAGAACCGCTGCACGTGCCTGTTCAACGGTACAGCCATGTAGATCCACAGCTTCAAACCAACGGATTTTACCGGCTTTTAAGTCTTCAAATACTTTGTGCTGTAGGGTAGCGATGCGATAGCTTAAAGCAGCTTGACTTGCAACCGGATTCAAGATCGCTTGAGTATCCGAAATTTCGGTCAGCTCTTGCTCAGCACCACCTTCTGCCGCAGCACGTTTTGCCAGCGTTTGGGCATCAACTTTTTTGCTACGCGTCACTTTGGTATCGGCAATATTGTTATTGTCGATGGGTTTGACCCCAAGCAGGGCTTTTTTAAACAGTTCTGTATCTTCCAGCTCTTCAGCAGCTTGAGCTTTTTTTGATTCGGCTTGCTTCGCAATCGCGCTGGATTGAGGATTAGAGATTTGCTTTTTAAAGGCTTTCAGTAAATTAAACTGATCTTTAGAAAGCGATGAATCATGTTTACTCATAATTTTAGAACAATAGGTAAGATACCAGAGAGGTGTGAAATTATAGTCTGAATCTGTGATGATTTGAACTAGATTGCGTTCAGGCCGTTCATAAATAAATTTAGTGGTGGTTATCTAAATATTGCTACCTGTCTGAATAGGAATGGATTAATTTGATCATGGCTTTATTTCTATACTGTTCAGCAATTTCTAAGGCTGAATATTGCTCTGTAGGTGAGTAGGCACACACTTTATCTCTTTCAGCACCTTTCTTGAGTAAAAGCTCTGCAATTTGATACTTATTTTGACGTATTGCTTTGCCAAGAGGAGAGCACATAGTAAAATAATAAGTATTTGAATTAACCTCATCTATTGTTAGATCATTAATTTTATTAAATCTCATTTTTTTTAGAAAACTTAGATCATTATATTCTATTGCTGTCATGGCTAAATTCATGTCATTAAATTGAGGGCTGTCGATTAAATAATGAAAATATAAAAGCTTTACCTTTTCATAAGAATTTTTATTATTATTTTTAATTAAGTTTTGAGTTAAGTTTTGCATAAACTCATCCATATTAGCAAAATGATTAGCTTTTGCATGAAATATAAAAGCATTTATCATATATTTATTAGAGTTAAACTCTTTGGATAGAGAATCAATTGATTCTGATATAAATTTTTCTTCAATTTTCTTTAATGCTTCAAATGAAAGTGATTTAGATGGAATAGTTAAAGAAAATAATTTAATTGTATCTTTTGTAGTTGAATTAATAGAATAACTGGCACTCTGAATTTTTTTATTTTCAAAATCAATTGAAAATTGAATTAAAACAGGAGGCGACTGATAACTAATAATTTCTATTTTATCTTTATTGAATTGATAATGTTTTCCATTAAGATGTATTGTATCACTTTCAGGGAAAAACTTGTGAAGATCTATTTGTGCTGCAATTATACCTTCTGATGAGTTAGATATGTTTATATAAAGAATACCCTTGGAGTCAATATAATAGGGCATTTCGATATTATTTGTGTTTATATCTTGTGCAAATGTTTTTTTAATGACGAAAATAAAAGTTAAAGAAAAACATATAAATGATACGAATATATATTTCATAAATAGTATATCTCATAAGTTTTTAATTTGAAATTTTGAAGATGAGCAATCTAATTGTTGCTTATAATTGTGTTAATTTAAAGAAAATGATGAATAAATTCTTATGCAAAGAAGAACCATTGCAGATTGAAAAGAGACTGGGTGAGTGAACCCACCCATAATTCTCATATAATTGTTGTAGGCTGCCCAAACAATTCATTAAATGCCTGATCTGGTCGAGGCTGTTTCATAAAACTTTCACCGACCAGGAAAGTATGAATGTCATTGGTTTGCATCATGTCTACATCTGCAGGTGTAGCGATGCCACTTTCAGTGACCAAGATACGAGAAGCAGGCAATAATTTCTTTAAACGCAATGAGGTATTTAAATCTACATCAAAGGTTTTAAGATTGCGGTTGTTGACACCCAAAATACATTGCTCAGATAGCTTTAAAGCACGTTCTAATTCATATTCATCATGCACTTCAACCAACACATCCAGCTGTTGCTCAAATGCCGTTTTCGACATTTCTTCCAGCTGTTGATCGGATAAGCAGGCCACGATCAATAAAATACAATCGGCCTGTAAAGCACGTGCTTCAACCACGTTATAAGGATCAATAAGGAAGTCTTTGCGCAAAGCTGGCAGGGCACAATGCTGACGGGCAATGGCAATATTTTCATCGGCGCCCTGAAAGAAATCCACATCCGTTAATACAGACAGGCAAGCAGCGCCTGCCTGTTCATACTGCTGGGCAATTTCTGCCGGATTAAAATCCGCCCGAATCACACCTTTAGACGGCGATGCTTTTTTAATTTCGGCAATCACAGCCGGACGTTTATGTTGCAAGGCCTTGGCAAAACCACGCACAGGGCTTGCCTGTTTTGCCCATTGTTCAACATCGTGCAAGCTACGTTGTTTTAAACGTGCTGCCAGCTCCTCATGTTTGCGGTCAACAATTTTACCTAAAATGGTATTTTGAATATCGATCATGAGATGTCCTTAGTCTGCCTGATATTGTTTCAATGTTTTGGTAAATTCAGCCAGGATACTCATTTTTTCGAGCGCTTGTCCGCCATAAAGAATATCCTGAGCCAGCTCAACCGCTTGTTTATAGGTTTTGGTAATCCCTGCCACGTAAATACCTGCACCTGCATTTAGTGCAATCATATTTGCTGCTTTTTCGCCAATCTCTGATTTGTCACGGCTTAATGCATCTTTAATCAGCTTTAAGCTTTCTTCTGAACTGTTGACCACTAAACCTGACAAGGTTTGAGAAGGAATACCGACATCATCCGGATTGAGTGTCCATTCGGTCACTTCACCATCTTTCAGTTCAGCAACAGTAGTTGGTGCAGCCAGACTGATTTCATCCAGACCATCTTTAGAGTGCACCACCAGGACATGCACTGCACCCAGCTGTTTTAATACTTCGGCAATCGGGCGACATAATTCATCGGAGAAGACGCCAATTACAAAGCGGTTGACACCCGCCGGATTGGTCAATGGTCCAAGCAGGTTGAAAATACTGCGAATCCCCAATTCACGACGGGGTGCTGCGGCATATTTCATGGCTTTGTGATGATTCGGTGCAAACAGGAAACCGACACCAATTTCACGGATACAGCGTTCAGTTTGTTGCATGTCCAGATCAAGATGGATACCGGCCTGTTCGAGCAGGTCGGAAGAACCTGATTTACTCGACACACCACGGTTACCGTGTTTGGCAATGGTTGCCCCAGCGGCCGCAATCACAAAGCTTGAAGCGGTAGAAACGTTAAACAGGTTTTGACCATCACCCCCCGTACCTACGATATCCACCAGATGAGGCAGGTCGCTGACATCGATCTTGATGGCAAATTCACGCATGATCCGTGCAGCCGCCGTCATTTCATCGATACTTTCACCTTTCATGCGCAGGCCCATCATCAGCGCACCAATCTGGGCTTCAGTTGCTTCGCCTTGCATGATGCTACGCATGACATCTTCCATTTGAGACTGGGTCAGATGAATGTTTTTGGTAATGTGGTTCAGCGCCTGTTGGATATTCATAGTCATGAGTTATAGCAGTAATGATTGAAATTTTGAGTGGTCAGTTGTCTGGGTGGATTGGCTTTTTGTGATCCATGATTCACAAGTTGTGAGCTATGTTATCAGAAAATAAACAAAGATTTTTGTTGTTCGATCAGAGTTTTAAAAAATTTGCTGGTTTACCAATCCGGTATGTTGCGTTCACTCCAGTTTTTTATGGAAAAAGGCTTTAATTTATTCTGAGTTTTTATGATAAGGAATTAACCTTTTGGTATATCTTAATCCTACATATCACTAGAAAAAATGAGTATAAATCAACTAAATAAAAGTGGATATATTAGGTCGGTCTTCATTTTATGCATCCATAAATATGTATCTAAATTACTTGAAATATCTTGGGGCCGTGAAAAACAAAGGTTGTTTTGTTTTTGTCTTTTTTGCATGCCTTCATCCATTAGAAAGTTATGCTGAGACCAATGTAGAAAAACCACAAACCCAGACCACGTCGGATAAAGTGGTACGCGTTGCAGTTACAGGTTCACGTATTTCCAAAGCTCAAAAAGACGGTCCGACCAGTGTGACGGTGATTACCGCAGCGGATATCGAAAAGCAGGGGTATACAAATGCGTTTGATGCCCTAAATAATCTGGCTCAAAATACGGGTTTTGTACAAGGTGCTGATTTTGGCAATATCCGAACGCCCGCGGCAAATGCTATCAGTCTACGGGGCTTAGGGCCAAACTATACATTGACCTTAATCAATGGTCATCGCGTCGCTGACTATCCTGTCGCGTACGAGGGCAATGTGAATTTTGTCAATTTGGCTAATATTCCCACTGCGATTATTGATCGGATTGAGGTTTTAAATGGGGGAGCTTCTGCAATTTATGGTTCAGATGCGATTGCAGGTGTGGTCAATATTATTCTGAAAAAGAAAACCGATGGGACACAGGTCAATATCAAAGCTGGGACGACTAAAGACGGTGGAGAAAACCTACGCTTACAACTCAGTGGCAGTAATAATAGTTTAGATAAGCTGAATCTTGTTTATGGCTTAGAGTTTAGTGCGCGTGAACCTATTTTCGCAACAGATCGTCACTTCATGTCTACCAGTACAAAGAACGGTGAAGCACCGACAACAATTGTTGGGCGCAGGAATGCAGAAACAGGACAGTATTTGCCGATTGGCGGAGAAGGCTGTCAGCCTTATGAGCAACTTTTTAAGGGGTCGGTACATAATTTTGCTAAAAATGCTGATCGATGTGCCAGTGACCGTGTACGTTCCACTTATTGGTCTGTGCAGACTCAGAACCGTAGTCAAAATGGATATTTGGGGTTGGATTATGAATTAAATGAAAAAACACAGTTATTTGCCGATGTGCTCATTGACGCGAATCAAATTCAGAATAATACCCGTTCACCCACATGGACCTCATTAGGAACCAATGGCTATTTTTTAAATCAAAACTCAGGTAATTATGAAATTTGGAATCGTGCTTTTGCTCCCGAAGAATTTGGGGGGCTGAATAAAGTTAATAAGAAGTGGCAGGAGTTTTCATCTAATTTAAATTTTGGTATCCGAGGGGATATTGCTGATAGTAGCTGGAATTATGAAGCAGCCTATAATGGCTCGATTTATACCAGTAATTTACGTAACCCAATCAATCAGCTGGCTGGTATTGATGAATATTTCTTAGGGTCTCGTTTGGGAGTAGACAAAGATGGCGTTCCAATTTATGCACCAGATTTAAAACGTTTAAACCAGCCCTTAAATCCAAGTGAAATAACAAAGGTTTATGGGACGAGTGAGCAGAAAGATCGCTCTTGGGTTCAAAGCGTGAGTATAAGTGCCAATGGTGATGTTTTTGAGTTGCCTGCTGGGACGGCTAAATTAGCTGCAATTGCTGAAGTAGGGCGACAAGGTTTTAAAAATCGACCTGATAAAGCTTTTGAACAGGGGAGATTCAATACAACCAGTTATGGTGAATATGGTGGAGCACGTTCACGTCAAGCATTAGGAACAGAGCTATTCCTTCCTTTAGCAAAACCATTAAATTTAACTTTATCTGGACGTTATGATCGCTATGCCCTTTCGGATAATAGTATCGATAAATTTACTTTTGGTTCAGGATTGGAGTTCCGTCCAGACCCAACCTTATTACTGCGAGGTAATTATCAAACCAGCTTCCGTGCGCCAGATATGAATTATTTATTCTTGAATAAACAAAAAGGATATTACTCAAGTACAACGGATTATTTACGTTGTGAGCAAACTGGACAGCCATTAAGTACTTGTGAATTCAGATTGTACTCACCAGGTGCTGATTATATCAAAGTCGGAAATAAAGATTTAAAACCAGAAAATGGCAAATCCTATGGTTTTGGTTTTGTTTGGTCGCCTGTTAAAGCTTTTGATTTATCTGTGGATTATTGGAATATCCAAATTGATGATCAAGTGACGAATTTGAGTGCCGACAAGTTACTTCGAACCGAGGCAGATTGTCGTGCTGGACGTAGAAATATTAATGATACGCAATGTACAGATGCACTTGCTCGGATTGAGCGCAATCCTACTGATGCTGTGGTTAATCCTAATGTGATTCGTAATATTAATATTGTTCCAATCAATGCTGCTTCAGTCAGTTCTAGTGGGATCGATTTGACCAGTAAATGGCGCTGGAAAACTGATTATTGGGGTAATTTCCTTTGGAGTGTCAATTATAGTCGCACTCTGAAGAATAAATATCAGCAATCAAAAGAAGATCCAGCCGATAATTTACTGTGGGATAAAAGCAACCTTGATTGGCGTGATCGCTTTAATAGCAGCCTGAGCTGGAATCGAGGTCCATTTGAGTCCACAGTATTATTGAGCCGATATGGAAAATTACCGAAAGCTGATGAGTCCGGTTGGTTGAACCCGATGTATATCGTCAACTGGAGTGGAACTTATCAAATTTCCTCTAAGGCATCAGCTTCGATTATTGTGAATAATTTATTTGATAAGGAAAAGTTAGATTACACAGGCGGGTGGGCCTATTATGCAACAGGTTATCCACTCTATGGCCGTCAGGCTTGGCTGGAGTTTAACTACAAATTCTAACAACGATGTACGGATGCAGCGAAGTGGTACAGCATTTGCTGCATCTTTTTATTTTAAAAACTACAGAGGACAGATCTCCTATGTTGGTCAAACCTTCATTTAAAAAACAATTGCTACTGACAACATTACTTTCTTTATCTGTCACACAGATTTTTGCATCAAACAGCAATGAACAGATTCCTATCGGCAAATTACCTGAATGGGCCATACCGGAATCTTATGATCTGGATTTTAAAATTGACCCTGCACAAAAAAGCTATACCGGTAAAACCACCATTCATTTAAAGCTGACCCAAGCCACCGATCATGTTTGGCTTCATGGTAAATCTTTGTCGGTAAAAGATGCCCATATCCTATCGGCAGCTGGGCAGAAAACCACGGCCCAATATGAGCAGGCGTCAGAAGTCGATGGGGTGAGTGTAATTAAATTTGCCAAGACCCTAGCCGCAGGTCAGTACAGCTTGGTACTGGATTTTAATGCCGATTATGACCAGCAACTGGATGGTATTTATAAAATTGAATTTGAGGGTAAACCTTATGTCATGACTCAAATGGAAGCGATCAGTGCGCGTCAATCTTTTCCTTCATTTGATGAACCACGTTTTAAAACGCCCTTTAACATTCGTTTAACCATTCCAAGTAAATATTCAGGCTTCGCCAATACCAATCAGGTTGCTGAACAGACCGAAAAATCAGGTTGGAAAACCCTCAGTTTTGCTCCAACAAAACCCTTACCAACCTATTTACTGGCACTGGCAGTTGGACCATGGCAAGTACAACAAGGCCCTGATATTGGTGCAACAGCGTGGCGTAAACAGGCGATCAAATTACGTGGACTTGCACCTGCTGGCAAGGCTGAAAAAATGCAGCATGCCTTGTCTGAAACGCCCGCAATTTTAACAACATTAGAAGATTATTTTGCCTTTGCTTATCCGTTCGACAAGCTGGACTTACTTGCTGCACCTGACTTTGCTGCTGGGGCGATGGAAAATCCGGGACTGATCACCTTCAGAGATTATCTGATGCTGCTGGATAAAGACTCTCCTGTGTCATTTGTACAAAGTTCATTTAATGTCAATGCACATGAGTTGGCGCATCAATGGTTCGGGGATGTGGTGACCATGCCGTGGTGGGATGACCTGTGGCTGAATGAATCTTTTGCGACGTGGATGCAAAGTAAAATCACTCAACAATTGCACCCTGAATTTAATGCAGATCTGGAACGTGTCGTTGATACTGCGGGTGCCATGAAAAGCGATAGTCTGGTCAGTGTACGCCGTATCCGCCAGCCAATTTTAAGCAATGCTGATATTCAAACCGCTTTTGACGGGATCACCTATCAAAAAGGCGCGGCGGTTTTAAGTATGTTTGAAAGCTATCTCGGAGAAGAAAAATTTAAACAAGGGGTGCGCAATTATATTAAAAAGCATCAATATGGCAGCGCTACCGCCAATGATTTAATCAGCGCGTTAACAGAGCAGTCGGGTCAAGGCGAGCGCTTTGCCAAGGCAATGAAAAGTTTTATTGACCAACCTGGGGTGCCATTGCTGAATACCTCTTTACAACAACAAGGGAACAAAGTCTTTTTAAATGTGCAGCAAACGCGTTATCTCCCTGTGGGTTCTAAAGGTGATGCCAACAGTCTTTGGGGCGTACCTTTATGTGTACGTTACGAGGTGCCGAATGGTTCAAGTAAAGTTCAGTGTGAGTTGATTGATCAGGCCCATGCCAAAATTGAGCTCAAAGGCGCAACCGTGAATAGCTGGTATATTCCAAATGCCGGAGCGGCAGGCTATTACCAGTTCAGTTTGCCGGCAAAAGAGTTGGCACGTTTAACCGCTGCGACAGAAAAATTATCCAACAGCGAACAACTGGCCTATGCCTATGCAGTTTCGGCCGCGTTTAATCATGGTGATATTAATTTATTGGCAGTGGTGGATGTCGCCAAGAAATTCGCTGCTTCAGACAGCCGGCAAATCAGTACTGCATTATTCCCGCAATTGAGTACGATTCATCGGCATGTGTTAAAAACCGCGACGGAACGTGAACATTTTAGAAAAGCACTCACGAATTTATATCTGCCCAAGTTGAAGCAATTGGGCTATAGCAGTAAATCCGGTGAGTCTGCCGAAGACAGTTTATGGCGGAGTGAGTTGGCGCAGTTCCTTGCACTGGATATTCAGGTACCAGAAGTACGCCAGCAACTGTTAAAGCAATCTGATACTTTATTTGAACAGACACAACTGAACTTTGCTCAGCTGACGCCAGAGTTATTACCGACGATTCTGGCAGTCCGTGTGCAAGAAAAGGGCAAGCCTGCGTTTGATCGTTTAGCTGGAGAATTACAACGTGTCACCCAACCGACACAACGTCTGGCCATTCTGTCTGCTTTAGGTTCAGCCAACCAGACTGAAACACGTCCATTGGCACAGCAACTGGTTTTAGATCCGCGGGTGAAAGTCGGTGAAGTACGTACCGTGATTAACGCCATCAATAACTATAGCGGAGAACAAGGCGGTTTATGGGCATGGTTTGAGGACAATCATGAGGCAGTGTTTGATCGCTTGGGCAAGTCTTCTGCCGGACGTTTTCCGGCCTTGTTTAGTGGGGCGGCATGTACACAACAGCAAGCAACACAGCTCAACACTTTCTTTGCACCACGCACCAAAGAGCTGGTTGGAGTCGAACGAGGTTTAAATCAGACCAAAGAGCGGATTCAACTGTGTGAATCCTTAGTTGCAAAACAGGATGGTTCAATCGTGCAGCAATTGAAGTTATAATTTACTCGTCATAAAAAAAGCCAACTATGAAAAGTTGGCTTTTTTTATTTTCAGGATAATTTAGGCATCATCTGCAGCGTCAGGGTTTCTGACCCCCAATAACTGACTGGTTGCTGTACCCGCCGTCATTGAACCGTTCACATTTAATGCGGTACGGCCCATATCAATCAATGGCTCGATTGAAATCAGCAAGGCCACCAGGGTAATCGGTAAACCCATCGCAGGCAGCACAATTAAAGCCGCGAAAGTTGCACCGCCACCCACACCAGCAACACCGATTGAACTCAGTGTGACCACAACCACCAGTTGGGCAATCCATAAGGGATCAAGCGGGTTGATACCAACGGTCGGCGCAACCATGACGGCAAGCATTGCCGGATATAAACCTGCACAACCATTTTGGCCAATCGTCGCACCAAATGAAGCCGAAAAGCTGGCAATGCCTTCGGGTACACCCAATTGCTTGGTTTGCGCTTCAATATTTAGCGGAATGCTGGCAGCACTTGAGCGGCTAATAAAGGCAAAGCTCAATACCGGAAAGACTTTCTTGAAAAAATCGACCGGATTGATGCGTACGAAGACCAGAATCAGTGCGTGAACCAGGAACATGATCGCAAGACCAAGATAAGAGGCCACCAGAAACTCGCCAAGTTTTACGATATCGGCAAGATTAGCAGTGGCAACCATTTTGGCCATCAATGCCAGCACACCATAAGGTGTAAATTGCATCACCAGACGCACAAGGCTAATCACCAAAGCTTGTAATGCTTCAATGCCATGTTTGATTCTTTCGCCATTGACCGTGTCTTTATCCATCAGCTTTAAAGCGGCAACACCTAAAAATGCAGCGAAAATCACCACACTGATAATGGCTGTAGGACGAATACCGGTTAAATCAGCAAATGGATTTTGAGGCAGTAGGGAAAGCAGAAGTTTTGGTACGTCGAGATCTGTGACTTGCCCAATATATTGACTTTGGATCGCAGCTAAACGTGCAGCTTCTTGAGTGCCTTGTACCAGACCTTCAGCGGTTAAACCAAACAGGTTGGTAATAGTGGCGCCTACGAGCGCGGCAATTGCCGTGGTGGCTAACAGGATACCAATCACCAGAACACTAATTTTTCCAAGCGACGTGGTCTGATGCAATTTCACTACAGCACTGACGATTGAAACGAAAATCAGTGGCATGATCACCATCTGTAACAGCTGGATATAACCATTACCTACCAAGTTGAACCACGCGACTGAGTGTTCAATGATCTGACCGTCACCATAAATGGTTTTCAGTGCTAAGCCGTAAATGATACCCACTACCATACCGATCAAAACTTTCTTGGAAAGGCTCCAATCTTTTCGGTAGGAAAAGAACAATCCGGCCATAAGCAGGACAAAAATAATAATATTCAATAAAACCAAGGTATTCACTATAGGTTGTCCTGATTGATATTTCAGGGGGATGCTAAAAAATAATGGCATAGATTCTACCATCCAGCTGCCCTGAAACTTAATCATTCCTATGACTATAGTTAATCTAAAAAAGTAAAAAGGGAGCTGTTCAATCTGAAATCCCGTCGCAGCTTTACTTTTTATAATCTGTGAAAAGTGGATTAATTATTGAAAAAGAATGATTTGTGTTAATGGTATAGCTCATCGTTTAATTTTAAAGCTTAAAAAACAGGCAGTTTGTATAAGTTGTATATTGTTTTTATATGTTCAAAATAAAAACAGCCTATTGGGAGGCAATAAGCTGTTTGCAGGCCGAAATAGGAAATCAGGTTTTGGTTTTAAGCATACTGCTCTAGAAAGTTCTTAAAAATCTGATGTCCATGTTCGCTTAAAATTGATTCGGGATGAAACTGTACACCTTCCACAGGAAGGGTTTTATGTTTAACACCCATAATTTCTTCAATTGTGCCATCTGCCTGATTGGTCCAGCAAGTGAGCTCCAGACATTCTGGTAGTGTTTCCTGCTCAATGACCAAGGAGTGATAACGTGTCGCTGCGAATGGAGAAGGGAGGTTGCTAAAAATTCCTTTATCAGTATGGTACATATCGGATAAGCGACCATGCATCACGGTTTTCGCGCGAATAATGTTGCCACCGAACGCCTGTCCAATGGCTTGATGACCTAAGCACACACCCAGTAAAGGAATTTTTCCTGCAAAGTGATTTATCGCTGGAATAGAAATTCCTGCTTCACTTGGCGAACATGGCCCCGGGCCAATCACTAAATATTTTGGCTGCCATCGTTCAATATCCTCTAATGAGACTTGGTCATTGCGAACTACTTTTACGTCCTGATTTAACTCGCCAAAATACTGGACGATGTTATAGGTAAAAGAGTCGTAATTGTCGATCATTAGAAGCATTTTATATTCAACCTATTGAATGTAAATGATATTTTTTATTGATGTGGTTTCGGTGCTCAATTAGATACTCAATATTGGAAAAGTACCTATAAAAAGAAAGCCACCTCAATAGGTGGCTAATATAACAAAAAAAAGAAGTGACCAGTTTAACTATTTCATTCATTAAAACTTTGTAGAAAAAAGTTTAACGGGGGCCACATATGATTACTCACACAGATCACGCCAATCAAGGCAGAATCAGCTTTTCTTTAGACATAAAAAACCACTCTGCCTCAGTCATGGAAGAAGATTAAATCTTACGGGTGTTATCAATCAGCCAGTCTAAAACCTCTCCTGACAGATGTTTGGCCAGTCTTTCCTGTACAGTTTGATGATAGCGATTTAACCAGTCTTTCTCTTCCTGCGTGAGCATATCCACAACGATGCAATCTAAATGGATGGGGCAAAGCGTGAGTGTTTCAAACTCTAGAAATTCACCGTAAGTTTTTTCAAAACCTGCATGCAGCTGGTTTGCAACCAGATTCTCGATGCGAATGCCGTATTTCCCTTCATGATAGAGGCCCGGTTCATTGGAAATAATCATACCCTCACGCAATTTGCTATAGGCATGTATTGGCGCGTAATAAGAAAGCACTTGTGGTCCTTCATGAACGTTCAGCGCAAAACCTACGCCGTGTCCTGTGCCATGGCGATAATCCAGACCCTGCTGCCATAAAGTCTGGCGACAAATTGAATCAAGGAGCGGTGCAGCCAAACCTTCTGGGTAAATGCTTTTTGCCAAAGCAATGTGACATTTTAAAACCAGCGTATAGTCACGTTTTTGTTGTTCTGTCGGTGTCCCAACGGGAACAACACGGGTGATATCCGTGGTGCCATCGACGTACTGCCCGCCAGAGTCAATCAGTAATAGACCATCACCTTCGATGAATGAGTAGTGTTCTGGCGTTGCACGATAGTGAGGCAATGCGCCATTGGCATTAAAGCCTGCAATCGTGGCAAAACTTGGACCTATAAAACCGTCTTGTTGAGCTCGGAAGGCGGTAATTTTCTCATCAATGGTCAGTTCTGAAATGTTCTCTTGATGATCAAGTGCTTTTGCTAACCAGTGGAAGAAATGGCAAAGGGCAACCCCATCTTTAAGCATGGCATGGCGGATATGCGCAATTTCGCTTTCATGCTTACGCGATTTAAAAAGTGTACTTGGGTTGATGTCGTAGACAACCTGAATATCCTTTGCGATCGCTTGTTCATGGTGAATCGATACTTTGGCTGGATCTAACAGGACAGATGTATCAGAAATATTGGCTAAAAACTGAGCTGCGTCCTGGTAGTTCCGAATCTCAACACCATCAGCTTTGAATGCCTCTTGTGTGCTTAGATCTACCTTATTGCGATCAATAAATACAACAGCCTGTTGAGCACTGATATATAAGTGTGAAAGGAATACCGGGTTGTACTCTACATCTTGACCACGTGCATTTAAGACCCAGGCAATATCATCTAAAGATGAAATAAAATGTCCTTCAATCGCCTTAGTATCTAAAGTTTCCCGTATTGCCTGGATTTTTTCTTTACGCGATAGAGCATTTAAGCCTTCAGGCATTAAATAGATTTTCTCTGAGGGCAGTTCTGGACGATTAGACCAGATTAAGCCAATTAAATCTTGCTGTGTTTCAAGTTTAAAGTCGCGTTGTTTTGCCGTATTTTGCAATGCCTTAAACTGCTGAATTGAAAGCGTTTGTCCATTCGCTGAAATGACCGAACCAGGCTGTAGATTTTTCTCCATCCAGACAAGATGTGTCGAAGATTCATCACTGGTCAGTTTTTGTAATTGGAAGCCGGTTCCAGCGAGTTGTTGTTCGGCTTGTACCCAATAACGCCCATCAGCCCAGAGTCCTGCAAAGTTTTGGGTCACAACCAATGTGCCAACCGAGCCATTAAAACCGCTTAACCACTGCCTTGCTTTCCAGTGGTCAGGTAAATATTCTGACATATGCGGATCTGCACTCATGACAACCAAAGCATCAACATGTTGATTGTTCATGAGTTCACGAAGTTGAACTAGTTTTTCTGGAACAGTTAAGTCGTTCATATGGTTTCCAAATCAGGTTGAACTTTGCTGGTACTTTTGCCCATTAATTTGTTCATTGGTTTCTTTAATAAAAATAACACGATTGCCCCAATAACCAAGGCCAATACGCAGCGCATAAACAGGGTAGGTAAATTTTCGATAGCATCTGCGGCGATTTGACCACCAATCAAGCCTGCCATGAGGTTGCCTAAAGCCGAACCCGTGAACCATAGCCCCATAATTTGTCCACGAATAACATTTGGTGCAAGTTTGGTCATGGTCGATAACCCAATCGGGCTGAGGCAGAGTTCTCCTAAAGTCAGCATAAATAAAGCTCCAACCAACCAGAAAGGAGAAACCAGACCATCGCTAATGGCAAAATGACTCGCCAGCGACATCAGTAAAAATCCCCCTGCTGCCAGTAAAAGTGCAATAATAAATTTTGAAATATAGCTTGGATCTTTGTTCGCTTTGCCTAGTCTTGCCCACAGCCAGGCTGCAATTGGCGCAAAAATAATAATAAAAATCGCGTTAATAGATTGAAACCATACCGTTGGAATCTCAAAACCTAAAACATTACGGTTGGTATGATCTTGTGCAAATAAATTGAAGGAGGTGGGATTCTGCTCAAAGGCTGACCAGAACAAGGCAGAAGTAATCAACAGCACAAAACAAATAATAACTTTGAACTTTTCATTTTGATCTAAATTAAGGAAAAGCAACAAATAAGCAAAATAGGCAATAATCCCAATCCCAATTCCTACGGTTAAATAGGCGGCGACAGCGACAGGGTTAATGTGAATGATGCCCACGAATGTTAGAACAATAACGACTGCAACTGTGAATAAAAAGCCAAATACAATTTTAGGTGCGTTCTTATTTTCTACCACTGGTTTGCTACAGCTGTTGCTTTCTTGACGTAGCGCGTTAAAAGTTTCGAGCTGGGGAATTGCCCTAAAACGGAAAATTAATAAGGCAATCAGCATCCCGAGGCCACCAATACCGAAGCCTAAATGCCAGCCGTGATCTCTGACTAACAGCCCTGTAATCAGCGGGGCTATAAATGAGCCCATATTAATGCCCATATAGAAAATGGAAAAGCCCGCATCACGTCTTGCATCCTGAGCTTTATATAAAGTTCCAACAATCACCGAAATACATGTTTTAAACAGGCCGGAACCTAAAACAATCAGTACTAACCCTAAATAGAAGAAAGACTGATCAAATACAGGGGTAAGGGCAATGGAAAGATGACCCAAGGCAATAATAATAGAACCATACCAGACAGCGCGCGCTTGACCTAACCAGTTATCTGCAATCCAGCCACCAAAAACGGTCATTAAATACATCGAACCTGCAAACAATCCGACAATTGCGGCAGCAGTGGGTCGATCAAGGCCCAGACCACCTTGATTGACTATAGCAATCATATAAAGGATCAGTAAAGGCCGGATGCCATAATAGGAAAATCTTTCCCAAAGCTCTGTGAAAAAAAGCGTTTGTAACGGTTTGGGATGGCCAAAAAAAGCCTTATCCGCTCGTTCAAAGTCATATTTCATTAATCAAATCCTTGAATGTTTTTAAGTTTTTATAAACATAACTTTGGGTTTGTTTATTAATAATAAAAATTTATGTATACGATTTTTAGTTTTTTTAATCGTAAAAGCAAGTTTGGCCTGTATAAAAAAAGTGAATGAAAAAGAACATGAATAGTAAAATTTATTGAGTATCCAAGAGGGGCCGATCTAAGCCAATAGCTCTGAGCGGCTGACCAGACAGCCTTTAAATCGTGTATCTATTTAGAAAAATTCATAAAAATGAAAGATAGCGATTGGCTTTTTAAATGAAGCATAATGCCTATTAATAAATAGATTTGGCAATAAATTAAAGTTATGCAAATCAACCCCGAAAATTTATTGGGCAAGCGATTATCAAAGATATGATTACTTTCAGGTCATCCGATAAGAATCTCAGCATTCTATATAAGAAAGTATTATGATCATGAACAGCTGTTTGAAATTGATGCAGTGCGTTATATCAGTGCAACAATTTTGCACCAAATTGGGGCGGTAATGAACTATTTAAATATGCCATAATTTGAAAATGTGTGAATATGGTGCATTTACATAAGCAAACAGTATAATGCGTTCAAGTCAAGGAACCTAAATCATGATTACTTATAAGTAATTCAATATTTTAGGTAGGATTTAAAATTGTTGGTATGATAATTGCTAATTATACATCAACACCTAACACGCACTTAACAAGTGCATAAAAATTTCATTGGAGCAAATGAGCATGGCGAACAAGGTCCTTCAACTCATCAAAGAAAGTGGCGCAAAATGGGTCGATTTTCGCTTTACTGATACTAAGGGTAAAGAGCAGCACGTAACTTACCCGGCTGATACCATTGATGAAGATACTTTTGAAGACGGTAAAATGTTTGATGGTTCTTCAATTGCTGGCTGGAAAGGCATTGAAGCTTCGGACATGATCTTACGTCCAGATGCTGAAACTGGTTTTATTGACCCGTTCTTTGCTGAACCGACTGTTGTTGTGACTTGTGACGTTATCGAGCCATCAACTGGTCAAGGTTACGAGCGTGACCCACGTTCAATTGCTCGTCGCGCTGAAGAATACTTAAAATCTACAGGTATCGGTGATACTGCATTCTTTGGTCCAGAACCAGAATTCTTCGTTTTTGACGAAGTGAAATGGGACATCGACATGTCTGGCGCGCGCCACACATTGATCGCTGAAGAAGCGGCTTGGTCGACTGGTAAAGATTATGAAGCAGGTAACTCTGGTCACCGTCCACGTGTGAAAGGTGGTTACTTCCCAGTTCCTCCGGTTGATTCTTCACAAGACATGCGTGCTGACATGTGTGCAAAAATCGAAGACATCATGGGCCCAGGTCGTGTAGAAGTACATCACCACGAAGTTGCATCTTGCCAGTTAGAAATTGGTGTAAGCTTCAACACTTTAGTTCGTAAAGCGGACGAAGTACAACAGTTCAAATATGCAGTTTGGAACGTTGCACACCAATATGCAAAAACAGCAACCTTTATGCCTAAACCAATGGTAGGCGATAACGGTTCTGGTATGCACGTGCATATGTCAATCTCTAAAGATGGCAAGAACCTGTTTGCTGGTGATGAATATGCTGGTTTATCAGAAATGGCATTGTTCTTCATTGGTGGTGTAATCAAGCACGCTCGTGCATTGAATGCAATTACCAACCCTTCTACAAACTCGTATAAGCGTTTGGTTCCACATTTCGAAGCACCAATCATGCTTGCTTACTCAGCACGTAACCGTTCTGCTTCGATCCGTATTCCTTACGTTTCTAGCCCGAAAGGCAAGCGTATTGAAGCACGTTTCCCTGATCCAATGATGAACCCGTACTTAGGTTTCGCGGCATTGTTGATGGCTGGTCTTGACGGTATCCAAAACAAGATCCACCCAGGTGAAGCTGCTGATAAGAACTTATATGACCTTCCTCCTGAAGAAGAAGCAAAAATCCCAACTGTTGCTCACAGCTTGGATATGGCACTTGAAGCACTTCAAAATGACCATGAGTTCCTGTTGAAAGGTGGCGTGTTCACTAAAGAAATGCTTGATGCATATATCGAACTTAAAACTGAAGAAGTTCGTCGTCTTAACACGACAACTCACCCAGTTGAATTTGATATGTACTACAGCCTGTAATACATCCTTGATTCAGAAAAGCTCGCTTCGGCGAGCTTTTTTTATGTTTTTGGTTCGATTGAAAGTCGTACTCTTTTTCGTGAGAAATTCATGTAAACTAATCGCGATGTTTTTAGTGAGCCAAGCATGCGAAATTTACGACCAAACAGAATAAAAGGAAAAGAGCTTCCTGCAGTATTAAAAAAATGGTTGTATGCATCGGGATCACTGACCCAACAATTGACCGATTTAGGGCAAGGTCAATTTCATGTTGAACGTATTAAAGAGCATTATCAACGAATGACTTTGAATGATAGTCAGTGGATGAAAATGCCGCCCCAGCATGTGGCATGGGTGCGAGAAACCCATCTTTATGGCAGCGAAGAGCAGGCCTGGGTAAAAGCAAAAAGTATTTTCCCCATCTTAAGCTTGCAAAAAAAGGCGAGATTATTTCAACATATTGGTAACAAACCGATTGGCTGGTTCCTGTTTCACAGAACCAGTCCAGCTTGTGAAAGACGCGTTATCTATCTTGACGAGGGGTGGACACGTCAGAGTTGTTATACTTGGCATGGTTGTAAATTTATCGTGCAGGAAACCTTTTTACCCGCATTTGAACAGTTTATTCAACAGCATTGACGCTAAGGATTATCATGGAAACAATGCAGCATACGACTTGGCGACAACGTTTAGAGGCTTATTACTACCTTTGTCGTTTTGATAAGCCAATTGGCACAGAGCTGGTATTTTGGCCAACCATGTGGGCATTATGGATTGCATCTAAAGGAGTGCCTGACCTTAAAATCCTGCTTGTGATGATTTTAGGTGTCATTTTTATGCGTGCAGCAGGCTGTGCCATTAATGATTTTGCGGACCGTAAGGTAGATGCACATGTGGAGCGAACCAAAACACGTCCTTTAGCAACAGGAGTGATCCGTGCTAAAGAGGCTGTCTTTGTTTTTCTGGCTTTGGTGCTGGCAAGTGCTGCCTTGTTATTTTTTCTGCCGATTGAATCATTTTACTGGTCTTTTGGAGCTTTATTCCTGGCGTTTATCTATCCTTTTATGAAGCGCTATACCAATTTACCGCAAGTATTTTTAGGTGCAGCATTCTCGTGGTCCATTCCCATGGCGTATACGGCTGTTGGGCAAACGCCTGATTTAACCTGCTGGTTGCTTTATTTTGGTAATCTGGCTTGGACAGTGGCCTATGATACCCAATATGCGATTACCGATCGTGAATATGATCTAAAGATTGGGGTGAAATCGACAGCTATTTTATTTGGTCGCTATGATATCCAGATGATCGGTCTGCTTCAGTTGATGAGCCTGATCTTGATTGGCAGTGCCTTATATCTCGAAAATCTTTTGTTGCCTTTTGGCTTGATTGCCTTGGGTATTGTTGCCGTTGATTTTATTTATCAGGCGATGAAAACCAAAGATCGTGATCCACAAATCTGTTTTTGGGCATTCCGTCACAATCGTTGGGCCGGGTTGATTATCTTTATTGGAATTTTTTTAGAATTAATAGCTTAATCTGACTGTATAGTTGAAAAGTGTCCTATGCAGGGCACTTTTTTTATGCCTTAATAAGCTGGCATGTAGTTTCATGCACAAAAATAACACCAACACTAAAAGGATATTTTATGAAACGGTCGAAGATTGCATTGGCGATGACGTTCTCAATTTCTGCATTATTTTTAACCGCATGTAATGACGATAATGATAGTTATACGGGCGGGGATTCAAACAAAACATATTTATCGGAAAGTAATTACGCCATTGATTCAGTAGATAATGCTTCCTCAATTAAAGTTATGTCTTATAACATGGTCAATGTACAAGGAAAAACAGCGACTGCAACAGCAATGGTCTTATTTCCTAAGGCAACACAGCCTAAAGACGGCTATCGAGTGGTTGTATGGGAACATGGGACCGTTGGTGTAGGTGATGGCTGTGCGCCAAGTAAAAATACAATTAATCCGCGGTTTAGAATTCTGGCTGATACGCTGTTGGCGGCAGGTTATGTCATTGTGGCACCAGACTATGAAGGTTTAGGTACACCAGGCGTGCATCCTTACCTAAATTTATCTAGCGAAGCAAAATCTGCGCTTGCTGCAGTGAAAGCTGCAAAAGAACATTATGGTACGCAATTGAAGGGTGACTGGATGTCAATTGGCCAGTCTCAAGGGGGCCATGCTTCATTAGGTACTGCTGAGTTTGCCAATACGGATGCAAGTTATAAAGGTGCCGTCGCTGGTGCACCTGCATCGAGCTTAGGAACAATTATTCAGATTTATATTGATCCTCAATTTAATCTTGATGCTAATGGTAAGCCTAAGCTTGTGAATAAGTTGGATGAGAACTTGCTGCAAGTGCGTGCAGCAGTCGCTAATAACATCTTAACCCCAGCACAAGGCCAAGCAAAAATTGAGGAAATTGCAGATGGTTATGCCGAATTACTTGCATACGCTGCATTGGCAAGTGCAGGCATTAAGGCAGAGCAGCCGAATTACGATTTAAAAACCATCTTTACCGCTGGAGCAGCTGATATTGCGGAATTGGCGCATGGTCGTACAGGGGATGACGGTGCATGTTTAAGTTATCCTGCTCCAGATAGCGAAAAGGGTTTGCAAGAGAAATTTAAAGCAGGAATTCTAGCGTTTTTGGCCGATCCTACACACCAAATTTCACAGTATGGTATTGATCTAAATAAATTTAAAAATGATCCTGTGGTTCAAAACTTTTTAGCTTCAACTCAACCAGCAACCAATGCGACAGTAGAGAAAGTAATTAAAACACCTGTATTGATGATCCAAGGTGAAAAAGATCAGGCGGTGTTGCCAGTGGTTACACAAGGTTTATTTGAGAAGATGAAAGATAAAGCGAAGACTCTTTTTCCACAAGCGGGATATGATCAGGCTTATCAATTAGATATTGTGCCGAATGCAACACATACACAGGCAATTATTTGTAGAAATGCAAAAGCCGTAGACTTTATTCAGGCGAATATGTCAGCAGGTACGGGTATTGTACTGACGGATGCCCAGAAAGATGCCAGCCAAAGCCCTCACTGTACAGGTAAATTCTAAGATTTTCATTTAGCTAGAAATTTGCTTTAAAAAAAGAGTCTCTTTATCGAGGCTCTTTTTTGTTATATTGTTGCATTCTTAAAATTGATGTCGTTTGAGTTTAAAGCCGCTATGAGCCAGCAACCTGTTGAAAAAAAATCAGTCCCTTGGTTATTGATGGGGTTAGGATTATTGATTCCTATTTTTATTGTAGGTATGGCTTTCCTGGCAGCAAAAAGTGATGCACAGACCAAGAAGAAATATGATCAGCAACATGCAGAAATCGCCAAAAAGTTTGAACAGCAGAAAAGTGCTGAGCAAGCAGAAAAAGCTGAATAATCTCTTCCCAGATCCCTTGTTATCGAATATCCATCTGTAACTGTTTTACAGATGGAATCTGAGTATAACGTTGAACCTGATAACCAGCCTCTTGCAACATCTGATCACGTTTTTTATCTTCGGATTCCTTTCCTATATGGCTCGGGTCATCCAGTTCAATAATCGCCAGTACTTTCATACCCTGATCTAAAACGACAAAGTCGGTGACCTTACGATTGAATTTACTGCGAATTTTATAATGATCGCTGGTAATCAGGGCACTAAAGGCCACCTGAGCAAGCACGTGATGCTGTGGAAAGGCTTGTTGCAGACGAATAAACATCCGTGATTCGAAATTTGTAATGACAGGACGTGCAAAAAATTTCTGTTTGGGAAAGAAGGGGCGCAGGCAGCTATAAAGCAGCCAAGCTGTACTGATCAAGCCAATAGTCAGGAACAGGAGATGATTCGATTGAAACATAGATTTAATAGTGTACAAAGAAAAAACCCACTCGATAAGAGTGGGTTTTTTAGAATCTTGGCTCTCCCACCTGGGCTCGAACCAGGGACCTGCGGATTAACAGTCCGTCGCTCTACCGACTGAGCTATGGGAGAATCTGGAACGAATTCTAGGGCTTAAATGCAGGTCCGTCAAGTAAAATGAGTATGAATAATAATCGCTTAACAAAAATATTGTGGATTAGCGGGCAACCTGATTACATTGTGCCAGTTCAGAAGAGCGTGCATCCCAGCTGGCGCCTGCCGAGTTTTTATAATAACTAATCTTGCCAATACGCAGCACAAGGCTTTGACAAGAATCTACCGATAAAGCATTGCCCCAAGGGCCAGACATGCTACATACCTTTCCATTACACTTCCAGACCACATTGGGGCCATTCTCAATCGAAACGGTTACGGTACCTTTGTAGCTGGAACCAGCATACCAGGTGGTTTGAGCTGCCATCGCCGGGCTACAGAAAAATATTGCGCACAACAGGATTTTTTTCATTATTTGCTATCCCTAATATAATAATGAAATTTTATTTTAGATGATAAAAAGAGCTATGGTTTAAATTTGCACGATATTCAACATGAAATGAACAGATTCACCGTAATTCAAATGAAGCATTATTTTTTTATAGACTTAAAAATAAAAAGCCCAGATCAATGATCTGGGCTTTTAGAATCTTGGCTCTCCCACCTGGGCTCGAACCAGGGACCTGCGGATTAACAGTCCGTCGCTCTACCGACTGAGCTATGGGAGAATCTGAGTGCCATTATAGGCAGCTTTTAAAATCGGTCAAGCTAAAAATGTCATGTTTCCTTCATTTTTGTGTCGTATGCTTTTTATTTGCACAATTACGCGAAAATAGGAAAAATAACTTGAACTTTGATCAGGCTGTTGCTAGATTCGAATTAGAAAGAACGTTTAGATATTCATCTAAACAGTGTGGATTTAACCCTACTTGCCAGCACTAAAATGGCTAAACCGGAGGTCGAAATGACTATTCTTAATATTCAATCTATTTTTTCAAACTTTTCTTTTTATCAAGATCATTATCTCGAAATCATTCAGGATTCGGCGCAGTATTATACGCCAGTCGAACATGCATTCTTAAATACCTTTCCTTTTAAGCAACAAGCCTTATATTTGGGGGATTTATTGCAATTATGGTTTGGCAATAAATGGAAAATTCAGAATGCTAATAACCTGCTAGCCCAAAAAAATATCTTAACACTTGATCGAGATTCCCCCCTGTATTTATTTCAACTGGGGGGAGAACTCTTTTTAGGCGCAAATACTGCATTGGCATGGTCTGTTGCAGAGCAGAAGGTGGTCACAGTACAGGTTAAAAGTATCTGGCAATATGCGGTGTTTAGCCATTTGTGCATTCGACCAAAGCTGTTCAAACAAAATAAAGCCATTGCATAGGGCTATGATGAAATAGCCCATTGGCTTTCATTTCGGTTTATGGGCGAATAATCATGCAGGTTGCAGTCGCATGTGCATAGAGTTTGCCATCGGCATCAACAATTTTTCCTTCGGAAAGGCCTAAATTTTTACTGATATTAATGATATTTCCAGTGGCAATGAGCTTCTGATGTCTTGGAACAGGACGGCACATTTTAATATTCAGATCAATGGTGCCGTAACCTACACCAGCTTCTAAAAGGGTATGCACAGCACAACCTGTTACCGAGTCCAGTACCGTTGCAGCAAAACCTCCATGCACACCTCCGAGAGGATTCAGGTGTCGTTCATCGGCCTGTACTTCAAATTTGATATAACCTTCCGCAACTTCAATGGGTTGCATGGGTATGGTTTGGCTAATACTGGCGGGTGGAATTTTCCCTTCACACATGGCAGTTAAAAATTCAAGTCCATTCATTTCTTTTGGATGTTTCATCTTATATTTCCTTTTGGAGTTCTAAAATAGAACTTGTTGATAACATAGCCTTGAGAGATCAGGCTGTCAATATTGCGCATCTATTCGCTGAGTATTTTGTAAATTCTAAGTTACTCGCGAAATGCTTTGTTTTATGATGGTTATAAATGTCTTTATAACAATTTTGAATAAAAGGTAAATTTATAATGAACGGACAATGTGTATGTGGCGAAACCACTTTTGAAGTTGAATTAAGTAATCATGATGTGCATGCCTGCCATTGCTCCATTTGTCGTAGACAGACCAGTGGCGTGATTATGACGCTTGATGTCGAGCAGGGCAGTCTAAAATTTTTGAAGCAGGATCATTTAGCAATATACAACTCATCTGCATGGGGAGAGCGGGGTTTTTGTAATGCGTGTGGAACAAATTTGTTTTGGCGCACTAAAGATCAGAACTATTGCAATATCAATGCATTTTCTCTGAATGAACCACTACAAGATCTGAATTTGGATCTGGAAATTTATATTGATTGCAAACCCGATTTTTATACGTTTCAGAATCCGACCAAGAAGATGACAGAGGCAGAGGTCATTGCACTCTTTAATGAAGAATCCCCAAAATAGCCTGGGCGGAATATCTGGATAAAAGAATCACATAGAAAAAAAGCTTCCATCTGGAAGCTTTTTTTATTGCAGAACTTATTTAGCTGCTTTTTCCGCTTCGATTGAGGCAATGGCAGCGTCTACGCCCTCAATTGAATCAGCTGCTTTTTTGATACGTGCTAAAGCATCCACCAGTACTTCATCCGCAGTTGCGTAAGAGATACGCATAAAACCGCCTAAACCGAATGCATCGCCAGGTACTACGGCAACACCAGTTTCTTCAAGTAACCATTCAGAGAATTCTGTGCAAGATTTTAAACCTTTGGCACGAATCAATGGACGAATGTTGGCGTAGGCATAAAACGCACCATCAGCAGGTAAGCAAGAAATACCTTTGATCTCATTTAAGCCATTTACGACTAAGTCATGACGGCGTTTGAATGCTTCAATCATCGGTTGTAAAACGTCTTGTGGACCATTCAATGCTGCTTCAGCCGCAACTTGTGAAATTGAAGTTGGGTTAGACGTTGATTGAGACTGGATTTTTTTCATTGCGCCAATGATTTTCGCAGGGCCCGCTGCGTAACCAATACGCCAGCCTGTCATTGCATAAGCTTTAGACACACCATTTAAAACGATGGTGCGGTCATATAAGTCTGGCGCAACTGTTGCGATGTTGTAGAACTCATCTTCCCAGCGGATTGGTTCGTACATGTCGTCAGAGGCAACGAATACTTGTGGGTGACGACGTAATACTTCAGCTAAAGCTTCCAGTTCAGCTTTGGTGTAGATCATGCCAGTCGGGTTCGATGGGCTGTTTAAGACCACTAAACGTGTATTTGGAGTAATTGCCGCTTCCAGTTGTTCTGGGGTGATTTTGAAACGTTGTTCTTCACCACATTTCACGATGACAGGCGTACCTTCCGCAATGATCACCATATCTGGATAGCTGACCCAGAACGGCGCAGGAATAATTACTTCATCGCCTTTGTTTAACAAAGCCAGTGCAAGGTTAAAGAAACTTTGTTTACCACCACAAGACACCAGAATCTGGTTGGCTTGATAATCGAGATTATTATCGCGTTTAAGTTTTGCAATAATTGCTTTTTTTAAGCTTGGAGTACCGTCTACCGCTGTATATTTGGTGAAACCTTTATTAATGGCTTCAATGGCAGCATCTTTGATGTGTTGAGGTGTATCGAAGTCTGGTTCGCCTGCGCCTAAACCAATCACGTTTTTACCTGCAGCTTTTAACTCAGCAGCCTTGTTGGTTACTGCAAGTGTAGGGGACGGTTTGATAGCATTGACACGATCAGAGAGACGTACGTCCACGGCATTATTCCTTCTTATGGGATTAAAAAATAAAAAGCAGCTTATCTTAGCCTAATTAGACTTCATTGTGGCCGAAACTTGCCTTAATCGCATAAAAAGTTACCAAAATTTAGTTCTTGCAGGCTTTCTATTTTTTTACATATTTTATTTTTATCAAATGCCTAAAAATCCATTACAATAGCGGCTAGAAATCTAGATTTCGAGAGAATTTCAATGAGTACCCAGCAACCTAAAGCAAAAAAAGCTTTAGTGAAATTACCCTTCCCGATGCCATCTGCTCAGGATGATTCTGAGGATGCGGCGCATAATCAGGTTCGTCCAAAACCTGAGCAATACGCAGATCGTACCTGGATGCCACCACGCGGCACACGCCGTTCGATGGGGAAGCGTTAAGAGAAAAGCCAATCAATCTGATTGGCTTTTTTGTTTTTTAATGGCGATTTAATGGATGTTGTATTTCTAGTTCACCACGCCACAGTTTGATAAAATCATATTCATCAATATCGTAAAGCTCCATCAAGGCAATAATCACACTGACAAAAATCATTGCACCTTCTGACTTGTCATGGAAATTAAAAATCTTGCCGTTGAGCTTGCCAAGAATATCGCTGATTTCATGTTCACGGCCACGACCATAGCGGTCACGTGGATAAAGCTCTTCATTTAAAACTACCAGGGCAATGGCTTTTTCGGCTGCCGTTAAAGTGGTTTTATCCAGTGCCTCTTCAAAAGATTCATAACCATGATTGAAGTAGAAAATCACCTCATCATTGATAAAGGCCTGCACCGTGGCTGCGGTGAGGTTGGGGAACTGGGAAACTGCATCTTCTTCAATATAAGGACGGAAAGATTCGGGGAAAATCACATTGGAATGGATGCCTTTAAATAATGGTGCGATTTCAGAGACTTTATAACCGGCGATACCACAACCTAGAGCCGTCAAAAAGTATTTCATTTTTGCATGGTTCTTGGCATAGATTTTGAAATCATCCACATAATGCTCGATCTGGGCGAGTGGCATTTGTTGTAAATGTTCATTCAGGGTGGGTATTGCAAAGCTTTGTCCAGCCCAACCACGACCAACCCCTGTGACTGCTGCAAAGTGTTGTGCTGCAACACGGGCGGCGCCGCTGTCGTGTATACCCGCCAGATTACTGCCAAAAACAAAAACAGTATCTTCTGGGAGTTCCGTTACAATTGTTTCGTCGTGGTATTGGTAAGACATATTTTTACCATTGAAATCGAGTATAACTTCATGTTGCAGTTGATTAGGCAGATGGTCAAGTAAAATCTACCAAATTGCATGGCACAAAAGATTTCATAAAATCATCGATGCAACACTTTAAATCAATAACATTTTCCCCCATAAATAGAGATTAAGTTTTAGTGTAGGAATGAGCTTGTGAGCGAAAACCAGCCTTTTGAGTTAGTCACCAATTATCAACCTGCGGGCGATCAACCTCAGGCTATTGAGAAATTGGTCAGTGGTATTAACCAGGGTTTTCGTAATCAGTTGCTGCTTGGGGTAACCGGTTCAGGTAAAACCTATACCATGGCCAATGTGATTGCCCAAACCCAACGTCCAACGATTGTGATGGCACATAACAAAACCCTTGCAGCTCAGCTGTATGGTGAGTTCAAGGCCTTCTTTCCGAACAATGCGGTAGAGTATTTCGTCAGTTACTATGATTACTACCAGCCTGAAGCGTATGTGCCATCCTCAGATACCTTTATTGAAAAAGATTCGGCGATCAATGATCACATTGACCAGATGCGCTTGTCTGCGACGCGTGCTTTATTAGAGCGTCGTGATGCGATTATCGTGGCTTCGGTTTCTGCGATTTATGGTCTGGGTGATCCAAATGCCTATATGCAAATGCTGTTGCATATCGTGCAAGGTGATCGGGTCAGCCGCGATGACATTATTCGCCGTCTGGTGGAAATGCAATACACCCGTAATGAGCTGGAATTCTTGCGCGGCACATATCGTATTCGCGGTGAAATTATTGATATTTTCCCTGCGGAATCGGATAAGGATGCAATTCGGGTCGAATTATTTGATGATGAGGTCGATTCGATTCGCTGGTTTGATCCATTGACCGGAAAACTGGTACGTAAAGTTCCGCGGGTAACGATTTATCCAAAAAGTCATTATGTTACGCCGAAGGATCATTTAACCCGTGCCATTGATACCATTAAAGATGAGTTGAAAGACCAACTGAAATTTTTCAAGGATCATGACAAATTACTGGAAGCGCAACGTATTGAACAGCGGACCCGTTATGATCTGGAAATGATGCAACAGCTCGGTTATACCAACGGGATCGAGAACTATTCACGCCATTTGTCTGGTCGTACCGCAGGTGAGGCGCCACCAACTTTATTTGATTATGTGCCTGAAGATGCCTTGCTGATTATTGATGAGTCGCATGTGACGGTACCTCAGATTGGTGCAATGTATAAAGGTGACCGTTCACGTAAAGAAAATCTGGTCAATTATGGTTTCCGTTTGCCGAGCGCCTTGGACAACCGTCCAATGAAATTCGAAGAGTGGGAGCGGATCGTTCCGACCACCGTGTTTGTGAGCGCAACGCCAGCACATTATGAACTGGAAAAATCCGAGCAAATTGTGGAGCAGGTGGTTCGTCCGACGGGGCTGATTGATCCCGAGATTGAAGTACGTCCGGTGTTGACCCAGGTCGATGATGTCTTGTCCGAGATCAATATTCGTAAACAGCTGAATGAACGTGTGCTGGTGACTACCTTAACCAAGCGTATGGCGGAAGATTTAACATCCTATCTTAAAGAGTACGGGATTAAAGTGGCCTATCTGCATTCGGATATTGATACGGTGGAACGGGTCAAGATTATCCATGAATTACGTACTGGCGTGCATGATGTACTGGTCGGGATTAACTTGTTGCGTGAAGGTCTGGATATGCCCGAAGTTTCTTTGGTGGCGATTCTGGATGCTGATAAGGAAGGTTTCCTGCGTTCAGAACGATCCTTGATCCAGACCATTGGGCGTGCTGCACGTAATGTGAAGGGTAAAGCGATTTTATATGCAGACCGGATTACCGACTCCATGCGTAAGGCCATGGATGAAACCGAGCGCCGTCGCAATAAACAGATCGAGTTTAATGAAGCACATGGCATTACCCCGCGTAGTGCAGTCCGTCAGGCGATTAAGGAAATTGATACCGGTGAAGTACTGACTGATGAAGAAATAGATGAAAATGTACTTGAGCAGGCGCAAGCGATCAGTGCGGATGAACGGCATTTATTGTCTGATCCAAAACTGTTTGCAAAACATATCAGCAAACTGGAAAAGGAAATGCTGAAAGCCTCGAAAGAACTACAGTTTGAGCAGGCAGCACGATTGCGTGATGAAATTGTGCGTTTAAAAGCACACATGTTGCAATCTTAATTGCGCAGAGAAACCCTCAAAAGTGATACATATCGCAACAGTTTTTGTTTATTAAATAGGCTATTTTGAAGTGCTAAGTATATGACTATTGATAACAAATTTTGTTTTGAGGATTTCTCATGCCATTGATTAAGAATTTCCCGAAAGCCAGTTGGCGTTTAACAAAGATTGCAGTGGGTGGGGTGGTTTTAACTGGGTTAGCGGTTGGGACCATTGCTTATGCACAGGCAAAACCTTTACCGACTGTTGAAAAAGTAGAACTGGATAAATATCTGGGTGTCTGGTATGAAGTTGCCAGAAAACCGATGTTCTTCGAACGAAAGTGTGTCTATAACATTACTGCCACTTATACCCTCAATGAAAATGGCAATATTGTGGTTGATAATAAATGCTATGACAGCGAAGGAAATCTACAACAAAGCGTGGGTGAAGCTTTTGTTGCCAATGCACCATTTAATACCAAATTACGGGTCAGTTTTTTACCTGAGGTGGTGCGCTGGGTGCCTATGGCACGTGGCGATTACTGGATTTTGAAACTGGATAATGATTATCAAACCGTACTGGTAGGAGAGCCGCGTCGTAAATATTTATGGGTATTGTCGCGAACACCGAACCCTCATAAAGACACCATTCATGAATATCTAAATTATGCGAAATCACTGGGCTATAATATTAGTGATGTGATTTATCCTGAACATCGTTAGAATAAGATAGACTTGTTTAAAAACCATGCATGCATGGTTTTTTTATTTTTAGATAGTGGATAAATCACGTATTTTTTAAATTTCCCATATAGAGGTTCAAAGTGGTTAAAGGTATCGCTTATTCAGTTTTGGCTTCTATCACATTTGGGGTGTTATATTTTTATACCCAACTGCTGGGCGCACTGGACAGTGAGCAGACCTTTGGCTGGCGGATTATTGCGACCTTGCCGGTTTTAACCCTGTTTATGTGGTTGACTGGCGATTTGATCCATATCAAAACTATCTTTAAAAGAATTTTAAAAAAACCGATTTTATTAATTTTTCTAATGACTACTTCGGTACTGACCTCAGCGCAGTTATGGCTGTTCCTGTGGGCACCCATGCATGGGCGCGGTTTGCAGGTGTCATTAGGTTATTTTCTTTTGCCACTGGTGTTGGTCCTTGCTGGAAGTTTTCTGTACGGAGAGAAACTTTCTAAATTCCAGTATGTCGCTGTGTCTTTTGCGGTATTTGGAGTGGGGCATGAGATCTGGCGTCTAGGCAGCATGGCCTGGGAAACTGCACTTGTTGCGCTGGGTTATGCAGCCTATTTTATTCTGCGTAAAAAAATCCAGACAGATAACCTGGGCGGCTTCTGGTGGGATCTGTTGATTATTCTTCCGGTCGCCATCTTCTTGACCCAAACTGGCGATGCTTCTTTTGCCAAGTTTCTCGAACATCCCGGTCTGATTCTTGTCGTGATCGGTCTGGGATTATTAAGTGCCATTGGTCTAGGCAGCTATATTCTGGCCAGCCGTTATTTGCCACTGATTATTTTTGGTTTGCTGGGCTATCTGGAACCGGTGCTGCTGGCGCTGGCATCTTTGGTCATGGGAGAGAAAATTGGCGCAGAAGAGTGGCTGACTTATATCCCCATCTGGTTAGCGGTGCTGGTATTGGTGATTGAGGGAGCAGTCCATCTTTATCAGCAAAATCAGCGTAAAAAACAGTTGGCACTCAATCTGCAGCAGTATTCGAAACGCGTCGATTTGAAAGATAAGAGCTAAAAAATCCGCGAATACGACAGGAATTATCAGTAAAACTGTTATGGCTGTGATGTAAATCACAGCTATTATGATGAAAGAGAAAGATTTTTACCTAAATTCACAAAAATAATTATAGGTATTTTATGAATTTATAGTCAATTAGGACAAAATCTTAGCTCGTTGAGCAGCTTTTGATTCAATCTTGATGATAATTCTATTACAATTATGGCGTTTTAAAAATTCACGCCCAGTATATATAAATTAGAGGACGTAACAGTGAGCAAAGACACTATCATTGCCCTACACGCAGAACACCAAGGTCGTTGGAAAAACCGTGAAGAAATCGCGGAACGTATGATTACCTTAATCGGTCAATTATACCGTGAGAAAAATATTGTTGTTTCTGTTTACGGCCGTTCTTTAATTAACCGTTCAGTGATCCAGATTTTAAAAACGCATCGTCGTACACGTATGCTTGATGTTGAACTTTCTGTGGTGAATACCTTCCCGATTCTGGAAGCTTTAATGAAAGTTGAAAACATCGGTTCTGCTGAAGTGGATATCGGTAAACTTGCGGTTGAATATAAAAATGCAGGCGGTGATGTAGACGCTTTTGTTGCTAACGCTGTTGCTTCAATTCAAGGTAACCCAACTGCTGGCGCGCCTAAAGATGTTGTACTTTACGGTTTTGGTCGTATCGGTCGTATCTTGGCTCGTCTAATCATTAGCCAGTCTGGTTTAGGTCGTGGTTTAAGCCTTAAAGCCATCGTTGTGCGTAAATCATCTGATGGTGACTTGGCGAAACGTGCTTCATTATTACGTCGTGACTCTATTCACGGTACCTTTGACGGCACGATTTCTGTAGATGAAGAAAACGAAGCAATCATTGCCAATGGCCAGTTCATCAAAGTGATTTATGCATCAAGCCCAAGCGAAGTGGACTACACGGCGTACGGTATCGAAAATGCACTTTTGATCGACAATACGGGTAAATGGCGTGATGCTGAAGGCCTGAGCCAACACTTGCAATGTGCAGGCGTTGCCCGTGTTGTATTAACAGCACCAAGTAAAGGCGAAATGAAGAACGTTGTATTTGGTGTGAACAACGGCGATATCCTGGATGAAGACAAAATCATCTCTGCTGCAAGCTGCACAACCAACGCAATTACCCCTGTATTAAAAGTTTTAGACGACAAATACAAAGTATTGAATGGTCACGTTGAAACCGTTCACTCTTTCACAAACGACCAGAACTTAATTGATAACTATCATAAAGCTGACCGTCGTGGCCGTGCTGCAACGTTGAACATGGTGATCACTGAAACTGGTGCTGCTAAAGCGGTTGCGAAAGCTTTACCTGGCTTAAAAGGCAAGTTAACAGGTAACTCTGTTCGCGTTCCAACACCAAACGTTTCGCTTGCCATCTTGAACTTAAACTTAGAGAAAGAAATTGATCGTGAAGAAGTGAACGAATACATTCGTCAAATCTCGATCAACTCGAAGTTACAAGGTCAGATCGGTTATACCAACTCAACTGAAGTGGTATCAAGTGACTTTATCGGTTCACGTACAGCAGGAGTGTTTGATGCGCAAGCAACCATCGCTTCTGGTACACGCTTAACTGCTTATGTTTGGTACGATAACGAAGTCGGTTATAGCTGTCAGGTATTACGTATTGCTGAACAAATGTGTGGCGTAAGCTATACCAAAGTTCCTGCTGAAACAAATGCATAATTTGTTTGCATCGCAATAAAAAAAGCCCGGTTTTAAACTGGGCTTTTTTAATGACTGTACAGAATATATGCTGAATAAAACATAAAAATCGATGAGAATGCAGGAAAAGGGACATAATTAAACAAAGGATAGATCATTGTTGCAGTTTAGACGTTTATTCGTGGTATTTGCTCTGATTGTGGTGGCCAACTTGTGTGGTGTGTATATCGCAATGTGGGTGTTCAAGCATTTTAATATTTATATCCCCTTAAAGAATCAGGATGTGGCGATTGACTTGCAAGAACCGCTGCAAGTTCGCGTCAAAGTGAAAGATGCGCTTAATGTCGATGTGAATGGGCGGGTAAATGCCCAGATTCCAATTAACGAGCAACTGAATGTACCGCTGACCCAGACCCTGACGCCACGGGTGTACTTCGATAGTCAGGTTCCGATCAGTACCACCATTCCTGTCAAAGAAACCATCAAGGTGAATCAAAGTTTGCCGATCGATACCAAGGTACAGGTTAAAATTCTGGGTAAGGACGTGACGTTGCCTTTAAAAGGCTCGATTCCTTTGCAACTGGATGTGCCGATTGATATTCAGGTGCCTTTACAACAAAAGGTACATTTGAAGTTTGATGCGCCAGTGCGCACAGTGCTCAAGGAAAATTTAAATATTCCGTTAAAAGCACAACTGAATGCCAATATTCCCATTCAAGGCAATTTAAATGTACCGATTACCTCGGAACTGAATGCTTCTGTGGATGTAAAAAATACCTTGCCTGTCAAAATTGCGCAGGGTGAACTCAAGATTCCTCTATCCAGCATGTATCTGGGACGTGTAAAAACCCAAGCGGTTGATGAACCCGCAACGCCAACTGACGTCAAGGTAGGTGAGTGATGGATATCACCAAGTCATTAAAAAGTATGCTGATCAGTTTTGTGATCGTGACGACCTTGGTGGCGATCTTATTCTGGTTTTATCTGAATATTCAGGCTTCATTAATTGTATCTGCCCAGCAGGCGGATATTCGCTTGCCTGAATCATTAGCTACTAAAATTCAGGTTGGGGATCATTTAAGCGCCAAGTCACAAGGCCAACTGGATACTGTGCTGGATATTGATCGCAGTTTAAGCTTGCCTTTATCAGGTAAATATCTGGCTGATCTCAGTTTTGAAGTTGAAACACCGATTACCGTCGATATTAACTATGAAACCGTTCTGAAAGTTGATGATGTGGTACCGATTGAGACCAATACCGATCTGATCTATCAAAATAAATTATTGCCGAAATTTCCTTTGAGTCTGAATATTCCAGTAAAGCTGGACATCCCATTTCAATTGAAACGCACCTATACCGTACCGGTAAAAATCGTATTCGATGGTCCGGTGCATTTTGCCTTTGATGAAACAATTAACTTACCGGTCAAACATCAGTTTAAACCCAGCTTCTATATGAATGATGCGATTAATATGAGTAAAATTTCGTCTTTTGATGCCATCATGTATAACTCGGTACAGCAGACCAAAGCCAATCTGGATATGCAAATGGCCTTACCTTTAAAAAACGTAAAACCGTAATTGATATTTTCCAGTTGTTAAAAAATCAGGCGGTAAATCTTCTGCCTAAATTGATATTTTTCGGTGCTGAATTGTTCAATTTGAATATTCAACCCAGAATAAATTTAAAAAAATCAATTTGCTGATTTTTCTATTCGAGAATTTTCTTAAAATGTGGCAAAATACCCCGTTTTAAAGAATTCAGAGGATTGGCACATGCGCTTTGTTGATGAAGCAGTCATTACCGTAGAGGCTGGCGACGGTGGCAATGGCGTAGCCAGTTTTCGCCGTGAAAAATTTGTCCCTTTTGGTGGCCCGGATGGTGGTGATGGGGGACGTGGCGGAAGTATTTACATCCAGGCGGATGATGATACCAGCACACTTGTAGATTACCGTTATACCCGTCGTTATCGCGCAGAACGCGGTAAAAATGGTTCGGGTGCAAACTGTTCAGGCCGTGGCGGTGAAGACGTTATTTTAAAAGTACCAGTCGGTACAACCATTGTTGATACTGAGTCTGGCGACATTATTGGTGACCTGGTTGCTGATGGTCAACGTGTCAAAGTTGCCCAAGGTGGTGATGGCGGTTTAGGTAATACTCATTTTAAATCGTCAACCAACCGTTCCCCGCGTAAATGTACACACGGGATTAAAGGCGAATATCGTGAAGTCCGTCTAGAGTTAAAAGTACTCGCAGACGTTGGCTTGTTGGGTATGCCGAATGCAGGTAAATCGACATTTATCCGTGCAGTCAGTGCGGCAAAACCAAAAGTTGCCGATTATCCGTTTACCACAATGGTACCCAACTTAGGTGTGGTCGATGCCGACCGTCACCGTTCATTTGTGATGGCGGATATTCCAGGACTGATCGAAGGCGCGGCAGAAGGTGCAGGTCTAGGGATTCGCTTCCTTAAGCATTTGGCACGTACCCGTATCCTGTTGCATATTGTTGATGTTCAACCAATTGATGGTTCAGATCCTGCCCATAATGCCAAAGCGATTCTGGGTGAGTTGGTTAAGTTCTCACCAACCTTGGCGAAACTTCCAGTGGTACTGGTTCTAAACAAACTTGACCAGCTTCCAGAAGAATCTAAAGAAGAGTGGTGTCAGCACATTCTGGATGAATTGCAATGGCAAGGCCCTGTATTTAAAACCTCTGGTTTGATGTCTGAAGGCACCAAAGAGGTCGTGTACTATTTAATGGATCAGATCGAACAACAACGTGAACGTGAAGTTGAAGATCCAGAGTACGCAGCAGAAGTTAAAGCATTCCGTGAGCAGCTTGAAGCTGAAACACGTGAACAAACCATCGCAGCTAAAGAAGCCTATCGTGCCATGCGTAAAGCTCAGCGTGAAGCTGGTCTGGACGATGACGAAGACTTTGATGACGATGAGGATGAAGGCGATGTAGAAAGTATCTACATTCGTGACTAGTGAACCGAGGGAAAAATGATAGAAGTGGTCGATGGGCAACGTCAGCTCAATGCGTGTAAACGAATCGTTGTTAAAATCGGATCATCTTTACTCACTGCAAATGGGCAAGGTCTAGATTTAAATGCAATTTCGCACTGGGCGAAACAGATTGCAGATCTACACAATGCCGGACATGAGATTATTCTGGTGTCTTCAGGTGCAGTTGCAGAAGGGATGGTACGCATGAAACTTGCGAGTCGACCCACCGATCTACCCAGTTTGCAAGCTTGTGCGGCCATTGGCCAAATGGGCCTGATCCATACCTGGTCAAGTGTACTTGATCAACATGGTATCCAGACCGCACAGGTTTTACTCACGCATGATGACCTTGCAGATCGTCGCCGTTACCTCAACTCATGTGATGCTTTGCAGAACCTGATTGACTGGCATGTGATACCGGTGATTAATGAAAATGACACCGTCTCTACGGATGAAATCCGTTTTGGAGATAATGACACTTTAGCGGCCATGGTTGCGGGTCAGGTGCATGCAGAATTACTGATTATCCTGACTGATCAGCAGGGGATGTTTGATTCCGATCCACGTAGTAACCCGAATGCGAAACTGTTTTCGGCTGTTCGGGCACTTGATGATAGCCTGTTTGAAATGGCAGGCGGCGGTGGGGTATTGGGTCGTGGCGGTATGGTCACCAAGGTTCGTGCCGCACGTCTCGCAGCGAGATCAGGTTGCCCAACGTTAATTGCCAGTGGTGAAAGTGACAATGTACTGGCACGCTTAATGGCGGGCGAGATGCTGGGCACGTTATTTACCACAGACAATGACCGTGTCACGGCACATCAGCAATGGCTGGCAGCGCATTTGCAAACGGCTGGACGTTTAGTGATTGATGATGGCGCGGTTGAAGCGATCAAGCGCAAGCACCGTAGTCTATTACCGGTCGGCGTAAAAGCGATTGAAGGACATTTTGATCGTGGCGATGTGGTGGAATGTGTTGATAAAAACGGTGCTCGTATTGCGGTTGGACGTGTCAATTTCAGTTCACGTTCGGCAGAAATGATCAAAGGTTTATCATCAGAAAAAGTCTATCAGGTGTTAGGTGAAGCACGTTCGCTGGAAATGATTCATCGGGACCATATGGCGATTTATTAAATGGCCATCGATAAAAAAAAGCTCGCTTTAGGCGGGCTTTTTTATATCGACTGATTTTGCATATTTGGCATCCAGGACGGGTAATCCTTTTTGTTCGCCCATCATATAAGGGTAATCTGCCAGTGAAAGCATCTCTACATCTTCTTCACTGTTGCCATAAGCATAAACTGCATGATAATCATTTAAATCATACTTTTCTAAAATGCGGATTTTCTTCTGTTCGCAACTACAGTCTTCGGAGCGATATTTTCCTGTTAATAGTCCATCTTTGGTTTCGGTCTGTGTGCAGATTAAGTCAATCTTGAGCATATCGCAGATTGGAGTCAGATAAAGATCAACCGAAGCGGAGACCAGTACCACATGATCACCGCGTTGTTGATGCTGCCGAAGTTGATTAAGTAAATCCGGATCTAATTTTTTGAATAATTTTTGAGTATATTCCTGTGCTAATTTTTCCACAACGTCGATCGGCGTGTCTTTAAACATGGTTTCGAATAGACGTGGCCGCATGGCATGCGCAGGGTAGAGACGTAAATAGTAGGCCTGAATCCACGGCAGGATTTTCAGGCCTCGTTTCACAATATGGCGTTTTGATAGCGCAAAGAAAATAAATCCCGTAAAACTGTCTTTGGGATAAAGTGTTCCATCAAAATCAAATAAGGCAAGATTTATAGTTTTATACGTTTCGCTCTTTGCATGCATGCTTCATATCTTCCATTTACACGACTTGCGAACCAATTGGTATTGTAATCACGGCTGAGTTTAGGTCCTGAAATAACCACCTCTGGCATAATTGCATAAATTGGTTCTTTATTGGTTTTAGTTTGATAGAGTTTTTGAACCGCTAGGTAAGTCTGTGTATCTTCAAATTTTCTCTCTTTTTCTTTCTTTAAATCCGCACGGATCTGACGTGGCGTGACCAGCACCCGATTGCTGGTAAATGCAGCAATGATTTCTTTTTCTGACTGGCTCAGGGCGGATTGCGGATTACCATCTTTATTATAAAGTAATAAGTCGCCATCTAAATCAAGATCTTTATCTTGTATCACTTCAAGCATCTTTTGGAAAGCAGCATTACGGCTGGAATACATACCCGAATTATAGTCTGCAAAGCGGTAAATGGCTTTGTCATAATCCGCCGAATATTCCATCAGGCGATGAATGCCATAATATAAGCCGCCGTATTGGGTATACAGGTCATCACGTAATTCTGCAATATTGCCACTTTGACGCTTATGCTCTTTGGCATAGTTAATGTGTACCTGCATCGAACCCAGTGTGGTGATCGGATTCATTTTTTCGCCAATATCCTGGCCGATTAATTTTGCAGCACCAGTCAAGGCGCTGACATGATAATGCTTGGACATATAGTCAAAGATTTCACGATAGAGCAAATCCAGCTCACGTTCAGTTTTTACCCTGCGCATCTGGCTCATATAATTATTTTCAGGAGAGGGCTGATTTTTCAACACATCTTCAAAATAACCTGCGACGGTGCCACCAATGGTTTCACCTAATTTGGCTTCAAATTTCTCTTTAAGTCGGGTGTTGATTTCCTGAACTGCTTTTTGCCCTAAACCCGGGACAGCAGGGTCGGCAACAAAGTTCGATTCCTGATCAACGACCGCCACAATGCTGCATACATTTTGCTTTGATTTCGGAATGCTTAATTGTTGCATGATATCAAAAATATCTTGCGACCAGGATTCACGGTTATTTACCCGTGGTGGAAGAACTTTTTTAATCTGTTCTACCTTCATTTCAGGCTCTTTATTATTTGACCACCATGAACTATCACCACAAGCGGTTAAACTTATGCTGATTGCCAATAGGCTAAATGTTTTGAGTAGAGGACGAGTCGAAACAGATTTGTTCATAATGAAGACAACACCGCACAAAAAGATGAGCCGAACGGGCGAATGAAGTATACTATGTTGGTCAGAAATTGTAAGAAAATATATGTATATTGGTTCATATCAACTGTCAAATAATTTGATCGTTGCCCCAATGGCCGGCGTCACAGACCGACCATTTAGAACACTCTGTAAATACTTTGGTGCAGGACATGCGGTTAGTGAAATGATGACCGCAGACAAGACTTTGCGCATGAGCAAGAAGAGCCTGTATCGGGCGAATTTTGACGGTGAGCTTGCGCCAATCTCTGCACAAATCGCAGGTTCTGATCCTGAACAACTGGCGGAAGCGGCACGTTATCAGGTGGCAAATGGGGCGCAAATTGTTGATATCAATATGGGTTGTCCGGCCAAAAAAGTCTGCAATAAACTGGCCGGTTCGGCCTTATTGCAAGATGAAGATCTGGTCGCCCGTATTCTGGATGCCGTGGTTGCAGCCGTTGATGTGCCTGTGACCTTGAAAACCCGCTTGGGCTTTTTAAATGGTCATGAAAATATTTTACGTGTGGCGAAACGTGCCGAAGAATCAGGAATTGCTGCCTTAGCTTTACATGGTCGTACCCGTGAAGATATGTATTTAAATACGGCACGTTATGAACTGATCAAGCAGGTGAAACAGCTGATTGATATTCCATTGATTGCCAATGGTGATATTGATAGTCCTGAAAAAGCCAAATATGTGCTGGATTACACTGGTGCAGATGCCATTATGATTGGGCGTGCTGCTCAGGGCCGGCCATGGATCTTTCGGGAAATTGCCCATTACCTCAAAACCGGTGAACATCTGGCTGCACCAGATATTGCAGAAGTCAAAGCAGTGTTATTGGGACATCTGGCTGAACTGTATGCATTCTATGGTGAATATTCGGGTTGTCGTATCGCGCGTAAGCATATTGCTTGGTACACCAAAGGTTTACGTTCAAGTAACGAGTTCCGCCAGAACATGTATAAAGTAGAAAATACCACAGATCAGGCAAAAGTCGTTGAAAGCTATTTTGATCAATTACTGGATCAGGGACAGCGGATGAGTGATGTGCAGGTTGAGCAGGTCAATTTACTGGATATCAAATAATTATTCTTGTTTGGTGTAAAAAAGCCTGTAATCAATTACAGGCTTTTTATTGGATTATTCTAAGTGAGCCGTGATTTTTTGCAGAATTTGCAGAATCACATCAAATTCACTTTGTAACGGCGTACTTTTACGAGTCACTAAAGCCAATGTACGGCTTGGTGCAGCTTCGATTGATTTCACATCAATGTCTTCATTAAAGTGAATCATGCTGTTTTTCAAGGCAATCTCAGGTAACAGGGTAAAGCCAAGATCTGACGATACCATTTCTACCAGTGTTGGCAATGAACTTGCTTTTAAGCGGTGATCATTTTTACGCTCACCGACCGGGCAGGCACTTAAGGCATGGTCACGTAAACAATGTCCTTCTTCAAGCAACATCAGACGTGATAAATCAAGGTCATCGAGAGAGTTTGCATTTGCCGCATTGGTATCTTTTTTGTTGTACACCAGGAACAAATGTTCTTTCGCGATTTCGGCAACTTTAAGGCTGCGTGTATCGAAAGGAAGCGCCAATACAATCATGTCCAGATTGCCATGTTCCAGCTTTTCTACAATCTTCTCGCTTTGCGCTTCATGTAAATGCAGCTGAATTTTTGGCAGTTGCTGATGCACTTCTTCCAATAGCTGCGTCAGGATAAAGGGTGCAATGGTTGGGATAATACCAAGATGCAAATCACCTGTGAGCGGTTCGCTCATTTCACGGCTTAAGCGCATCAAATCCTGAGCATCGGCAAGCAGTACACGCGCACGCGCTACCACCTGTTCACCTAACGGTGTTAAACGGACGTTTTGACGATCACGCTCAACTAAGACGCCACCTAATAAGCGCTCTAATTCCATGATGCCGCCAGACAGCGTCGACTGGGTGACAAAGGAACGACGCGCTGCTTCAGTAAAATGTAAAGTTTCTGACAACGTAACTAAATATGATAGCTGTCTTAATGAGGGTAATGCAGCCATAGAGTCCTAGTGTGATGATCTAAAGTGGTGAGCAAACAAACCACTAAGTTGCGGAATGAAATGTGCAGGAATATCATGCCCCATTCCTTGGATTAATTCAAACTTAGCACCAGAAATTGCTTTTGCAACAGCTTTCCCGTGACTTGGCGGTAACAGTCGATCTTTTGATCCGTGTACAACCAGCGTCGGCTGAGTCATCGTTTTGTTCAATGGTAACAGAGAACCCGTACATAATATTGCTAAAAACTGTTGAAGTACACCCGCTGGATAAAAACTACGACGATATAATTTGCGAATGGTTTGAATTGATTCAACCGGATTGACATAACCCGGTGAGCCAATAATACGGAAAACATTCAGGCTGTGATTGATAATAGTTTCTTCATCGTGTGCGGCTGGCTTGCCGAGCAGGCTGAAAAGTTGTTTCGGGTAGGGTGGTGGCAAAAGCGGTTGATTATTGCTGGTAAATAATAAGCCAACCTTTTCCACTTTTTCGGGATATTTTGCTGCAACAATCTGTGAAATCATACCGCCCATAGAGGCACCCAGAATATAAGTCTTCTCCAGGCCAAGCTGATCCATCAGCATCGCGACATCATCCGCCATATCATAGAGCGTGTAGGGTGCACCTTCATTCCCCAGACCAAACATAAAGCGACTCATCAATTTCATGGTATTGAGCCGTTTGCCTTTATTGCGGATTTTGGAAGATAAGCCAATGTCACGGTTATCAAAACGGATGACCCGGAAGCCTTGATCAATCAGTGCTTTACAGAAAAAGTCAGGCCAGAATAACATTTGAGCACCTAGACCCATGACCAGCAGAATTGTTGGGTGTTCAGGGTTACCGCCAATTTCAACATGCAATTCAATGCCATTGCCCAAAGTAACTTTGGTTTCTTGCATAAAGGAAGCATAAGGCGACACATTAAACTGGAGGGCACTGTTCATGATCTTGGTTCCGAATTGAATTCTTTTTATAACTTAAGGGTTTGCCGGACATTCTTTTCTCAGCAAACCCTCGTATTTAAACCCTAAACCTGTGCTGGAATCAAGTCCGGAACCAGTTTAGTCAAGGTCAAACGCTGTTTACCCGCAGTTGCACCTAATAGCACAAATCCTCTTAGGGTGCCTTCGCCATCCGCTGCTTTCGCGAGCATCCCATCTTCAAATTCTTCAGTTTCCCAGTTCACTTCAACATCCAGTGGCGCTGGTAATACGGTTAATGGTGCAGCAGGGGTTTTCACTGCGACTGGCATGGCAGGGTAGTGAACGGCAGTCGTTTGACCACTTAGGGTTTTTGCTAAGGCACGAGCTTGTTGCATGATCGGCATAACGAATGGAAGCAAAGTACCATTCACTTCAGCGCAGTCACCCACGGCATAAATATCGGCCTGACTGGTTTCTAACAAGGTATTGGTAATAATGCCACGACTGGTCTGAATATCCGCAGCTTTCGCTAAAGCAATATTTGGCTGTAAACCGATGGCCGAAAGTACAATATCTGCAACTAAGGTTTGGCCGTTGGCTAAAGTGACTGCATAGTCTTCGCCATCATTGATTTTCGTGACTTTTTCAACCGTGGTTGATAGCGCAAATTTGATGCCAGCCTGTTCCAGATTGGTTCTGAATGCATCTGCGACATGATTAGGCAGTAAGCGACCTAAAGGCTGTGGCGCAAGGTCAATCACCGTCACTTCATAATCACTGTGCAGTAAGTCATTGGCAAATTCACAGCCAATCAGACCTGCGCCCAGAATCACCACACGTTTGTCTTTACGTTTCGACAGATTTTCACGGAAAGTACGATAGTCAATTAGTGAATTCACCACATGAATGTCTTCACTACCATCGCCAGCGATGGCTAAACGGATAGGATTGGCACCGACTGCGAGGACCAATTTTGAATAAGGCTGGGCAATGCTTTCGCCATTTTTTTCTAAAATAATTTCATGTTTTTCGGCATGGATTTGTTTGACCCAGGTTTCCGCTTCAATACGCATATTCAATTGGGTGGCCATTTTTGCAGCATCACCGAGCGCAATCTGTTCAGGTGCTTTTTTACCTGCAAAGGCGTTTGATAAGGTTGGTTTTGCATAATTTACCGCATCGTCCGCGCAGATCATGACCAGCTCTTGCTCTGGGCTTAATTTGCGAAATTCTCGTGCAACGGTATATCCAGCCATACCTGATCCGATGATGACGATAGGGTGCATTATATTCTCCAGTATTTTCTTATTTAAAAATGAATGCTCAGAAAAAAAGACCATGATTTTCATAGTCTTTTTTTCTTTAATCTTTAGATTTCAACCATTTCAAAATCAGCTTTTGAAACGCCGCAATCTGGGCAAGTCCAGTCATCAGGAATATCTTCCCATTTGGTCCCTGCTGCAATGCCGTCTTGTGGCCAACCTTCTGCTTCGTCGTAAATCCAACCACAAACGATACATTGATATTTTTTCATGTGACTCTCCAAACTGATCGGTATGCTCAAGTTGCCTTTCAGTAAAACTATTCCGTAATGTCGCTATGATCGCTGCAAGAGGAACTAACTTATGTTAATCGGGAATTAGATTTTTACGCAGAACGACATTTAAGTAAAGTAAATGCAAGAGTTTAATCATTTATTCAAAAAGCGATATGGCAATTCTATCTGAAAGTCTTGTTATTTGAGCAATTGCTCTAAAATTTTATCGAAAGTTCAGGACTTATATAATGAAAAAAGCCAATCGTATAAAAATAGTATGCATAAAAAACAAACATTCAAAATCAAGTTATGATGAAGAAAACAACGATAGAAGGAGAATAACGCATGGAAACCTTATCTTATAATATTAAAATTTATGCGACCCCTGAAAAAGTCTGGCAGGTGCTTTGGTCCCCTGAAAGCTATCCGGAATGGACAAAATTTTTTGCCTGCGACTCCACCATACAAACTGACTGGAAAGTGGGAGGTAAAACCTATTTTGGTGATGGCAAGGGCAATGGCATGGTCTCTACCATTGAAAGTCTGGAAGAACCGAAACAAGTTGTATTTAAGCATCTGGGAATGATCCAGAATGGTCAGGAAGATTTGGAAAGTGAAGAGATCAAGACTTGGGCGGGTGCCTTGGAAAAATATATGCTGTTTGATTTTAATGGCGAAACCCAGTTACATGTTGAAGTGGATATTCAGCCAGAGCATGCAGAGTTTATCAATAAAGGATTTGATCAGGGCTTGGCAATGGTCAAGCATCTGGCTGAAAAAGAGGGCTGATTTGGCTGGTTGAACAGGGCAAATGCTTGTGTCATCTGTATTCAAAATTGATAAATCTTGATTTTTTTGAATTGTCTGATTGAAATAATACGAAAATGGGTTGTGATCTGCTATTCTATGTCACTTCATTTTTTACTTAATCGAGGCAGAGATGACGCAACAAAACGCTCAATCGACTTCTGAACAAACACTTTCCGAAAACGATTTAATCGCACAGCGTCATGCCAAGTTAAAGCAAATCCAAGAGACTGCAAAACAAACGGGTAAGAGCCCGTGGCCAAACACGTTTAAACGTGAACACTATACAGCTGATTTGCAAGAACAATTTAAAGATCAAGATAAAGCACAAATCGAAGGTGCTGAAAAAGTTTATGTCAAGGTTGCGGGTCGTGTGATGTTGAACCGTGGATCATTTATTGTGATTCAGGACATGACAGGGCGTATCCAGCTGTATGTTGACCGTAAAGGTTTAGCAACAGATGTTTTAGAAACGATCAAGAGTCTGGATCTTGGCGATATTATTGCGGCTGAAGGTTATATCGGCCGTTCTGGTAAAGGTGACTTATATGTACACCTTGAAGGCTTTGAATTACTGACCAAATCACTACGTCCACTGCCAGACAAATTCCATGGTTTAACCGATACTGAAGCGAAATATCGTAAGCGTTATCTCGACCTGATTGTAAACGAAGAAACCCGTAAGACCTTTGAAATTCGTGCCAAAGTAGTCGCGGGTATCCGTGCATTCTTAACCAATGAACGTTTCATGGAAGTTGAAACGCCAATGATGCATGTGATTCCAGGTGGTGCATCTGCAAAACCATTCGTAACCCATCATAATGCATTGGATATGGAGCTTTATCTCCGTATCGCACCAGAACTTTATTTGAAACGTTTGGTTGTGGGTGGTTTCGAGCGTGTGTTTGAAATTAACCGTAACTTCCGTAATGAAGGGGTTTCAACACGTCATAACCCGGAATTCACCATGATCGAATTCTATCAAGCTTATGCTGACTATAAAGACTTGATGGTATTGACTGAGAACATGCTTGAAAAGCTGGCAATTGATATTTTAGGTACTACTGATGTGCCGTATGGTGATGAAGTGTATAGCTTCAAAGGCCCATTCAAGAAAATCTCGATGTTTGATGCAATTCTTGAACATAACCCGGACTTCACGCCTGAAAATGTTAACGACCGTGAGTTCTTGGCGAAATTCACTCAGGACGTGTTAAAAGAACAGGTGAAACCTGGTTTCGGTTTAGGCAAGTTGCAAACCATCGTGTTTGAAGAAACGGTGGAAACCAAGTTGCGCCAGCCAACATTCATTACTGAATATCCAGCTGAAACCTCACCACTTGCGCGCCGTAATGACGACAATCCACACATTACCGATCGTTTCGAATTCTTTATCGGTGGTCGTGAGTTAGCCAATGGCTTCTCGGAGTTAAATGACCCGATTGATCAGGCTGAGCGTTTCCAGGCACAGGTTGCTGAAAAAGATGCTGGTGATGATGAAGCTATGCATTACGATGCTGACTTTATTGAAGCGTTGGAATATGGCTTGCCACCGACAGCAGGTCAGGGGATTGGGATTGACCGTTTGGTGATGTTGTTTGCCAACGCACCAAGTATCCGTGATGTATTGTTATTCCCGCATATGCGCCGTAAAGACTAATCCTCTTTCTAAAAAAAGCCACGTTTAGCGTGGCTTTTTTTATGCCTGAATGCTTTATTCAGCTTGCATTTCTTTCGCAAATTTTTCTGCGGCCTGCATAATTTTAGGCGTAATCGCATCCATTTGTTTATAGCCTACTTGCATGCTTTTTTGCATCACGATGGGCATTTTATCAATGGTCGATTGCCCTACAGGCGTTTTATAGAATTGAATCATGCCGTCAATTTCTTCTTGGGTAAATTCTTCGGCATAAATTTTAATCATTTCTGGTTCCAGTTTTGCCCAGGTCAATTGCTCTTGCATAATTTTGCCGAGTTCCTGAGAATAATTGACTAGAGCAAGCTCTTGTTTTGTGGTGAGTTGTTTACCTTGAGTGAATTTTTCAATACTTGAATGCATCATGTTACTGATCTGTGGACTCATTTGGCCCAGAAACTGTTCTGACTTGGTGATTTTTAATAACTGCTTTATAGAATCTTTTGAAGCAGGTTGCGCAAACGCGGGTATGGAAATTACAGTGCCTAGAATAAAGGTTATAAACAATTTTTTCATGATTTAATTTCGTTGATGTTATAAGTAAAATGAATGGTACTGATCACTCATAATTTTTGTCAATTTGATCTTGCATGTTAAAAAATGTAATTGTTCCGTTTGGTGATTGAAAAGTATGTTTAAACCAACGATCATGTCTGCATAAATAAATTTGAGAACAGTCTGGACATGTTTTTAAAAAAATCGCTTTGTATCGCATTATTTGCTGCTCTTTCTTCCCCGGTATTTGCTCAGGGTATTGTACTCAACGATGAAAATTTAAGAACAGATTTAAACTGGTTGAACCAGCAAGGTGTCATTCAAATCAGCACATCGACTTGGCCAATGAGCGGTGATGAGATTCAACGTGCATTATCCCAGGCAAAAGTAAGCAATAACACGCAGCAGAAAGTGATTAATTCTGTATTGAATGCATTACAGGCAGATAATGCCACAGTCAAAGTCGGCTTGCATGCAGGTACTGATCTTAAAACGGTTCCTCAAGCTTTTGGTGATAATCAGAAATCTCAATATCAAATCGCTGCTGAATTTAATGCCGGTGGCGAGAACTGGGATGCCAAACTACGTGTCAATGGTGAGAAAGATCCATTGATTGATAATGGTCATGATGCCAATGTCGAAGGTTCATATATCGCAGGTAAACTGTGGAACCAATGGGTGATTGCCGGTCAGATTCCAACCTATTGGGGACCTGGCCATGATGGTAGCTTGATTCGTGGTGATGCCAGTCGTCCCGTGTATGGCGTGACTGTGCAACGTGCAGTACAAAATGCATTTGAGAGCAAATGGCTCTCTTGGATCGGACCGTGGCAGTACCAGGCTTTTGCTGGACAGTTAGATGACTACAAAGCCGTTCCAGACACCAAATTGATTGGTTTGCGTTTAACAGCACGCCCGTTCCCGGTTTTAGAACTCGGTGCTTCACGCGCGATTCAGTGGGGTGGTGAAGGACGTCCTGAAAGCTTAAGCTCTTTATGGGATGCCTGGACAGGAACCAAAGACAATGGCGGTACGGGTAAAGCAGATCCATCTAACCAGATTGCAGGCTTTGATGGACGTTTGTTCTTACAACCTTTATTTAATGTACCTGTCAGTTTGTATACGCAATTTGTAGGTGAAGATGAAGCGGGTGGTCTACCTGCAAAATATATGTACCTTGCTGGTGCTGATTACTCCTCAAGCTATAACAATATGCCGTACCAGCTTTATGCGGAATGGGCAGATACCCGTACCAACGGCGAAGCGAAAGGCATTTCATATAGCCATACCACCTATAAAGATGGTTACTACCAGCATGGATTCCCGCTAGGACATGCCATGGGCGGTGATGGTCAGATGTATTCAGTGGGTGGTGATATCCGTTTTGATGTGATGAATCGCCTAGGTGGGCGCGTGATCTACGCTAAAGTAAGCCAGACCCAACGCGTCCAAGATAATAATGCTGCATTCCCTGAAGCCGATACTATCAAAGGTCTGGATTTAACCTGGACCCACTACCTAAAACCAACCATTCCATTGAAAGTGAATGGCTGGGTTAGCGACTCAGATCGTGATGGACGTGATGGTGGTGTTTCTGTAGGCGTTGAAATTCCATTGGAAACCAAAATGTTCCGCTTCTAAACAGAGCTGAGCTGTGAAAAAAAGAAGTCCTGATGGGCTTCTTTTTTATTTATTCATGTGAAATGGATTGTTTTGATATTCCAGATTGTTATTTTCATATCATAATTTTGCATATCAATATGAAAAAACAAGCTAAAGAACCGCATCTAAATTATTATAATGAATATCCTTTACTCGATCGTGAAAGTAACACGAGTAAGAATCTCGATATCATGAAAAATTGGAGTTGTTATGGCACTCGTTCCTCCACACAGTCTTCAAAGTGGTGGTTTGATACCACTTATAGATTTTATGGATAGCATGGATAAAGGAGGAATTGTACATGACTGAAAATAGATTAACGCACCTCAAGCAACTTGAGGCAGAAAGTATTCATATTATTCGTGAAGTTGCAGCTGAATTTGAAAATCCCGTGATGCTTTACTCGATTGGTAAAGACTCAGCCGTGATGCTGCATCTGGCACTTAAGGCATTCTATCCGGCAAAACTTCCATTTCCGCTATTGCATGTCGATACGGGCTGGAAGTTTAAAGACATGATTGCGTTCCGTGACAACATGGCAAAAACCCACGGCTTCGATTTGATCGTGCATCAAAATGTAGAGGGTCGTGATGCGGGGATTAATCCGTTTGATCACGGTAGTTCAAAATATACCGACATCATGAAAACCCAAGGTCTAAAACAGGCTTTGGATAAATACCAGTTTGATGCCGCTTTTGGTGGTGCGCGCCGTGACGAAGAAAAATCACGTGCCAAGGAACGTGTCTATTCGTTCCGTGATAGTAAGCACCGTTGGGATCCTAAAAACCAGCGTCCAGAACTTTGGAACCTTTACAACGGTAAAGTGAACAAAGGTGAAAGTATTCGTGTCTTCCCGTTATCGAACTGGACCGAGCTGGATATCTGGCAATATATCTATCTGGAAAATATCCAGATTGTTCCTCTTTATTTCTCTGCGGTTCGTCCTGTGGTTGAACGCAGTGGTACGTTGATCATGGTGGATGATGAACGGATGCGCTTAAAAGAGGGCGAAGTTCCACAAATGAAATCGGTACGTTTCCGTACGCTGGGCTGTTATCCGTTAACAGGTGCAGTGGAGTCTGAAGCAGATACCTTGCCTGAAATTATTCAGGAAATGCTTTTAGCGACCAGTTCTGAGCGTCAGGGTCGTATGATCGATCACGATGAAGCGGGCTCGATGGAAAAGAAAAAGCAAGAAGGTTATTTCTAATTTCCTTAAGCAAGTCCCTCTTTTTAAAGAGGGATTTAGGGAGATTAAAAGCGATTTCTAAAGAATATGTGGAGTTTTGAGCAATGTCTCATCAATCAGATCTTATTAGCCAAGATATCTTGGGTTATTTAAAACAACATGAACAAAAAGACTTATTGCGTTTTTTGACTTGCGGTAACGTCGATGATGGTAAAAGTACCTTAATTGGTCGTTTACTTTACGATTCAAAACTGATTTATGAAGATCAGTTGCAAGCCGTAACACGTGACAGTAAGAAAGTCGGAACGACGGGTGATGCACCTGACCTTGCTTTGCTGGTCGATGGTCTGCAGGCTGAGCGCGAGCAGGGCATTACCATTGATGTCGCTTACCGTTATTTCTCGACTGAAAAGCGTAAGTTCATCATTGCCGATACACCTGGACATGAACAATACACCCGTAACATGGCGACGGGTGCTTCCACTGCCGATCTTGCGATTATCCTGATTGATGCGCGTTATGGTGTGCAAACCCAAACCCGCCGTCATTCATTTATTGCAAGTTTGCTCGGGATTAAAAATATCGTTGTTGCGATCAACAAAATGGATCTGGTTGAATTCTCGGAAGCACGTTTCAACGAAATTCAGGTTGAATATGATGCTTTTGTCAATCAACTCGGTGATCGTCGTCCTGAAAATATTCTGTTCGTGCCAATCTCGGCATTGAATGGCGATAACGTGGTGAACCCTTCTGCAAGCACGCCGTGGTACAAGGGTCAAACCTTGATGAGCATTCTTGAGTCTGTGGAAATTAAGCGCGAATCAAATAAACATGAATTCCGTTTCCCGGTTCAGTATGTAAACCGTCCAAACCTTGATTTCCGTGGTTTTGCCGGAACGGTTGCATTGGGTGCAATCAATGTGGGGGATGAGATTGTTGCATTGCCATCAGGCAAGAAATCAACGGTGAAAGAGATTGTCACCTTTGATGGCAACCTTGAGCAGGCCGTTGCAGGTCAGGCCGTGACTTTAACCCTAAACGATGAAATTGATATTTCTCGTGGTAACGTTTTAGTCCGTGCGGGCGAGCAGCCTTTGATTTCACGTAGTGTACGTGCATCTGTGGTCTGGATGAATGAACATCCGTTGGTGAAAGGCAAGCTGTACAACGTCAAAATTGGTACACAGACGGTTCCTGCCAAAGTCACTGCGATTAACTTCCGTGTCAATGTCAACACATTAGAGCATACGCAAGTTGAAGAGCTTGAACTGAATGCAATTGCGGATGTAGTGGTTGAGTTTGATGCGCCAGTCGTGTTTGATCAATACCAAGATAGCCGTTATACCGGTTCATTTATCTTTATTGACCGTTTAAGCAATGTCACGGTTGGTGCCGGTATGGTTGAAGCGGCAGTTGAATGGACTGCGCATAGCAATCCTGTGACTGCGGAAGATCGTGCGGCGCGTTTAGGTCAAAAGCCTGCGGTGATTGGTGTGTCTGCATCATTGATTGAGAAAGCTCAAGCTTTAGAGAGTCTATTGATTCAGCAAGGTGTGGTTGCGATTGCGAAAGCCAATTTAACGGCTGAGCAAATTGCATTATTACGTGAAACAGGTGTGGTAATTGTTACCACAACTGTTGAAGGTACGGATACAGAAATCACGGCTGAAACGGTTGAAGAAGCAGCTGAGAAAGTTGTGGAGTTGGTTCGTCTTTAATAGGCAGAACTGATTTGAAAAAACCCGCGTAAGCGGGTTTTTTTATGCTTACAGATTTAATCGCATAATAATAAAGTATTTAAAATATATGTGATATTTCACATAAAATATTTCACTATACAATGCCTCCCTTAGAGAGGTGTGTATGAAAAAAATATTATTTTTAATGGGGTTATGTCTGGCTTTTAATGTTGAGGCCAAACAGATAGCCAATAGTACAGCAGCAATTAAAAGAAAAATTATTCAAGAATCTATTGAAAGCTATCCAGGTAACTGTCCGTGTCCCTATAACACTGCACGTAATGGTAGTCGCTGTGGAAAACGTAGTGCTTATAACCGTGCTGGTGGATACACACCTTATTGTTATCCGGAAGATGTCAGTGATCGCAAGGTAAAAGAAGATAAAGAAAAGAAAAACCTAGTTTAAAAAAAGCCCCTGCAATAGAGGCTTCTCAATACATCAAGGCTGCTTTTTTAAAAGGCAGGCATGGATAATCTACGAATATATTGCTGCGGATCTAAAGGGTAGTCTTTAATTAATTTTAAGAAAACCGCCTGATCACCTTGATATAACGCGCGGGTTGCTTCTTCAAAATTGGGCATATTGCCTAACATCGCCGACATAACGCGATCAGTGGCTTGTTTAGCCAGCATGATATTACTTTCAGATGTTGGATCATTCAGCTCCTTATCAATCAGTTTGCGAATCACTGCAGATGCACTGGCACTCTGTTGATCTAACCAGTCCCAGTGTTTCTTCTGTAAGGTAATTTCACGAGAGATCACACCGAGTTTTGGACGGCCAACTTTCTTTTCCGGTTCAGGTTCGCTGTAGCGTTGCTGAATCTCTTGCTCAGCACCTGAAAGGTCAAGGTCGATTTGTCGACCTGTTTGATCATTAAAAATCAGGATCGTCTCGGCAGTTTCACCAAGTTGTTTGAGCTTTAATGCAATGTCAGCAAGTTGCGCTTGAGCAATCAGTGTATAGCCTGAAAAAGCAGTATAGGTCGGTTGAGTATTCATTTTATTCACATAGTTTTATACGGGTAAAATAATATTACCAGGGTAAAAATAAATTAGCAAACATATTGATCCATTTTCTAAAAAGGGATTTAAGCCAGTTAGGCTAAATTCTGGAAAAATGATCTAAAAAATAATGCAGATAGAATGCCAATTTTCATTTTTATTCTGCGTTGATCGCGCTTTTATGAGACAATGTTTTTTTATTTTTGTGTATTAGGACTCCCATGATTGAGCAATCTCCTGAATCTTTAAGCGATATCGAAATTTTAGACATTTTACAGTCTATGAAAAAAGATAAGCTGGATACGGAAGCAAATGAGATCATCCGTAATGGGGGGAAAGCTGGGCGTCAAGAAGCACATAAACAGGCTTTGGTTGCACTGAATGCCAGCTTTGAGGACAAGTTTGTCGAAGCTGTGACTTTGGCATTGGGTCTGAATTCAGGTCAGGCTAAAAAAATTCGTTATAAAAAAGACCGTATCCGTATTTTAAAAGCCCGTGGCATTGATTATTTAGCGATTGATGGTGCAGAAACCGCACAGGTATTGGCTCAGGTTGCACAGGCCATTGGTCGTGAAGATGCAACGGTGACCCATGACTTGCACAATATTTTTCCATTTTGGAAAGAGGGCTGGCCAATGGTTCAATTCGACAATGCATACAAGATTCTAGCCGAAGATATTAGCATTCATTATCAGGCGACATTGGATACCTTATTGGCACAACTTGGTGGAAACTAAGCGCTGATAAACGCCAGTTCTACTCATCAATCAAACATAACAAGGAATGTTAGTTTATGAGTTCATTACCTCATATTCCACCTGAAGCATTAGATGTGTTACGTGAAGGGCAACTGATTGAGGCCATCAAGATTACCCGTGAGAAAACCGGGTTGGGGTTAAAGGAATCAAAGGATTTAATTGACCAGTATTTGCAAGCACATCCACAAGAACAGGCACGTGTGCAGCAACAGGTGGCACAGCGTAGCCGTGGTGGCGTAAAGGTTGTGGTCTTTATTGTGGTGTTGTTGGTCATTCTGATCTGGTGGATCATGAAATAAAAAAAGCCCGTCAAACGGGCTTTTTTTGGCTTTTACTTAGTCTTCAGACTGAATAATCGCATCATTTTCCTGACTCGGTAAGACTTGCGTCACCAATAACTGGTCAATTTTATAATGGTCAATATCGACCACTTCAAACTTGAAGCCCGCATATTCTACGGCATCTGCAGGACGCGGGATCTTGCGTAGGCGATACATGATAAAGCCGGCAATGGTTTCATAATTCTCATTTTCAGGAAATTCTTCGATTTCAAGAACATGCTTGACGTCTTCAATCGGTGTGCCCCCATCAATAAGCCAGGAATGATTATCGCGCTTAATGATCTGCTGTTCTTCATCCATTGGCGTTACCCAATCGCCCATGACGGTGATCATGATGTCGCTTAGCGTAATCACCCCGACCACTAGCGCATATTCATTAATCACGACCGCAAATTTTTCTTTGGTCGAGCGGAAGCGGTCGAGTAATTCTGACAGGGTTAGGGTATCTGGAATCATTAACACATTACGAATGGTCGATTCATTCAGTTGTGTAAAAGATTGTTTATTCAGAATACGCACCAGAATATCTTTGGCATCGACATAGCCAATCACCTGATCAATATGTTCATTACAGACCAGAAACTTTGAATACGGATATTCACCCAGTTTTTGACGAATACTGTCTTCAGGTTCTGTGAGGGTGAAAAACACCACATTTTCACGGGTGGTCATACTTGAAGGAACAGTACGTTCCTCCAGTTCAAATACGTTTTCAATAAAATGATGTTCCTGCTTTTGTAGCACCCCGGCTTGTGCGCCTGCGTCCATGACTGCTGAAATATCATCAAAGGTAATATTGTCATCACGGATGGTATTGACTTTGAATAAGCGGAATAACAGATTGGCAATCGCATTGATGCCCCAAGCCAGAGGTTTGCAGATTTTAATAAAAATCTGAATCGGCTCGATGACGCTAATGGCAATTTTTTCTGGCGCAATCATGGCCAAACGTTTTGGCATCAGATCGGCAAACAGAATGAACAAAGAGGTGACCATGGTAAAGGAGAGGGCAAAACCAATGGTTTCTAGCCAAGGACCTGCATAAAATTTCACAATCAGATCAACGAAGAATGGCCTGAAGGCAGCTTCACCGAGAATACCGCCGAGGATTGCAACGGCATTTAAACCGATTTGCGAGGCTGCGAAGAAATCAGCGGATTGTTCTTGTAGATCTAAAACTTTTTGAGCGCGGGTTTCGCCAGATTCGGCCAAAATTTTTAATTTAACTTTTCTAGCGCCGGCGAGAGCAATTTCTGTGAGTGATAAAAAGCCTGCTGCTGAAATCAGCAGGGCGATAACAATAATATTCTGGAAGAGACTCACACATCACCTGTGTTGCATATTATTATGAATATGTTGTAACACAAAAAAGAACAGAGGTAATCAAATCATTACCTCGTAATAACAGTTTTGCTGAGCAAACAAGCATATCCATTAGGAATTAAATATGATTATAGAGCAATATTTTTAGTATTGTGAAAATTGTGAGTTATTTAAGAGAAATTCACGATTCTCTTCTTCAATCATCTGGCGTGCCACAAACAGGATCAGCTGTCTTAACCAGCGATGGGCAGGATGATGATGTAATAACGGACACCATGCCATTTTTAATTCAAACTCAGGAATATAAAATGGAGGATCCTTTATAACCAGCTTTGGATTTTGGGTTTGCAAACGCGCCATACGGGTTGGCAGGGTGGCAATCAAATCTACATTTTGCGCTAACAATGCTGGCATCTGATAATGACGGGTAAACACTGAAATTTTACGGCGTTGACCAATACGTTCTAAAGCCTGATCAATCCAGCCGAGTCCGGCCTGTTTATCCGGATTAACACCGAAACCCACCCCCATACCGGTTTTTGAGACCCAGATATGCTGCGCATCTAAATAGCTTTTCAGGTTTAAGTGAGTCACAGCAGGGTGTTTGTCATTTAAAATGCAGCTAAAGCTATCACGCCAAACCAGAACCTGATGGAAGCTTTGTGGAATTTCATTGAAGCGGTTAATGGCAAGATCTACTTTACCTTGCTCCATGTCTCGATAAGACACATCACTCGGCGTCAAGAAATCCAGTACCACATTGGGTGCTTCTGAACGCAATGCTTTGACTAGGCGAGGCACTAAGGTTGCTTCGGCATAATCCGAGGTCATGATACGGAACACGCGCGTACTGGTATAAGGACGGAATTCGGTACGTGGCTCCAGAATCATGGAAAGATCTGAGAGCGCATCGCGAATACGCGGTTGTAATTCTAATGCACGCTCAGTCGGGGTCATGCCTTCAGAAGAGCGAATCAGGAGGGGATCATTAAACAGATTACGTAAACGACGTAAAATATTACTCATCGCAGGCTGGGTAACACCGAGTTGCTCTGCGGCGCGTGTGACATTTTTTTCACGAAGAAGTACGTCAAGATAAATTAATAAATTAAGATCGACCCGCTCCAGATTCATAAAAAAAATACCGAAAATAAAATCCTTAAATTGTGTTGAATTATGACATATCTAAAGCCTTTTGTGTAACTTAATCCTACATAAAAGCAACAGCGCCAAAGCATATAATGCCGCTTGAAATATCGGGTGCACTTATTGATCGAGTCATGCTCAACTTTGATACAATTGTTGTTTGTAACACCAGTAAGACGCGCTAAAAATTTAAATATTTTTATGATTTGAACGCTTATTTTACCGTGTTTTTTGAACTGACCAGTCTAGAAAAATGGCCTGAAATAGGGTTTTTACGCATTTTGGTGTATTTTGAAAATTAATTAAAAACAATTGCTTATATTGTATTTTTGAAGTTTTTGATAAAAGCCTATACATACATTTTCTAAGAAAATACCGAAGATTAAGCTAGAATATTGGCTAAATCGCTTGCCAAAGACTAAGCTTTGAGACATGTTGATGAGGTGCTTGAAATCTAGACTAAATAAAATCAGGATTTTTAGCCCCCGTTCGATGCCAATCCTCAAAGGAATAGATCATGACTACATATCAAACAGCGATTGATGCAATCCGCGAATTAAAAGCAAAATTTGGCAACACTTGGGCAGATATTAGTCCTGAAGATGCTGCTCGCATGCAACTACAAAACCGTTTCAAAACTGGTTTAGACATTGCGAAATACACAGCTGCGATTATGCGTCGTGATATGGCTGCTTATGATGCCGATTCTAGCAAATATACTCAATCATTAGGTTGCTGGCACGGTTTCATCGCTCAACAAAAAATGATCGCGAACAAAAAATACTTCGGTACAACTGAGCGTCGCTATATCTACCTTTCTGGTTGGATGGTTGCTGCACTTCGTTCAGAATTTGGTCCACTTCCTGACCAATCAATGCATGAAAAAACTTCTGTTCCTGCTTTGATCGAAGAAATCTACACTTTCTTACGTCAAGCTGATGCAAAAGAATTAAACGATTTATTCCGTGCACTTAAAAAAGCACAAGAAGCGGGTGATACTGCTAAAGCAGCTGAAATCACTGCTCAAATCGACAACTTTGAAACTCACGTTGTGCCAATTATTGCGGACATCGATGCTGGTTTCGGTAACGAAGAAGCGACTTACTTACTTGCGAAGAAAATGATCGAAGCGGGTGCATGTGCACTTCAAATCGAAAACCAAGTATCTGACGCAAAACAATGTGGTCACCAAGCTGGTAAAGTAACTGTTCCACACGAAGACTTCATCGCTAAAATCCATGCATTACGTTATGCATTC